>JACCDN010392594.1_pt1 | contig 14886 bp, 13 predicted proteins | sample 7441691 | NCBI WGS metagenome assembly JACCDN01 (sample SAMN15323439, study PRJNA562643) | freshwater metagenome | isolation source: river surface water | place: USA:Blue River Watershed | collected 2017-08-16
AGAAGCAATAAGTTATTCATGGCTTTAATTGAATGCTTTAGTCAAGGCGCCAAACGAAAACTGCATAAAAGCTTGTCTGATTTAATGTTAAATTTTTAAAGATCTATTAAAAGTGTCCGGTATTGAGCACTATAAAAGTAGCATTAGCTTAATTATAACATTAGAACTAACACAGATTAATCTAAATAGTGATAATTAACCAATTAAAATTATACTACTTGTATAATGATTACTTATGTAAATAATAGCATAAATACTTTAATTGCAAATTACAAATAATTTATTGGGTGAAAAAAATTATCCTTGCTCTAGTAAATACGTACACTAATTAATAAAGAATAAAGAAAATATTTGAGAATAGTATGCAAAACATAAAAATAGCAACAGCCCAATTCGAGAATCAAAGTGGGGACAAAGAATATAATTTATCGGTAATAGACCAAATGTCTTCAGCAGCAGCATCTGCTGGAGCACACGCTATCGCTTTTCATGAATGTTCGGTAACAGGTTATACTTTTGCCAGAAAGTTAACTAAACAGCAAATGTTAGAGCTGGCTGAAGAAATTCCTGATGGGGAAAGCACACAAAAATTAATAGCTATTGCGAAAAAAAATAAAATTACAATTTTGGCGGGATTATTTGAAAAAACCACTGACAACCTTCTTTATAAAGCTTATATATGCGTCAATCAAAAAGGATTGATCGCCAAATATAGGAAGCTCCACCCATTCATCAATCCGCACTTAAACCCAGGCAGTGAGTATGTAGTTTTTGAAATTAATGGCTGGAAATGTGGAATCCTAATTTGCTATGATAATAATGTAATTGAGAATGTACGCGCAACTGTCCTCTTAGGTGCAGAAATAATTTTTATGCCTCATGTTACGATGTGTACGCCCTCAACACGTCCCGGTGCAGGATTCGTCGATCCTAAATTATGGGAAAACCGGGAAAATGACCCAACTTCACTAAGCGCAGAATTTGATGGGCTAAAAGGCCGTGCCTGGTTAATGAAATGGCTCCCTGCTCGAGCATATGACAACGGCATTTATGTTGTATTTGCTAACCCAATTGGGATGGATGACGACCAATTGAAAAATGGTTCATCAATGATAATTGATCCTTTTGGTGACATCCTCGCAGAATGCCGCTCTTTCGACAACCAATTTGTAATAGCCACCTGCGTACACGATAAGTTAAAGCTTTCAGGCGGACACCGCTACAAAAATGCCCGAAGACCAGAACTATACCGCGACATAATAGGTGCAGAGCATCAGTCAGATCAACAAGTTGCTTGGCTAAAACCCTAATTTCATTGGTTCTATCGTAAAAATCATCCCTGGCTCCAACCTTAACCCAGTTTTGGAACGCCCAAAATGTAGCACTTGTGATTCTTGATGAAATTTTTACCTATTCCATGTCTGCAGAATTCACGTACTACAAATTATTAAACTGAAAATTGTATAAGCTTTGGCGTCCATGACCCACTCACAATTCCTGTAGACCTATTTTTGCGGCTATCCTTATTCATGATAAAGACATCCCTAAATAAACGCGGGCCAACTCCAATGAAACCCTCGAATTTAACTTTATGCTTATTGGAGTATATCTCATTCTCTATCTCCGCAGAACCTTCACCGTAAAACTCGGCTAACTTATTGGCAAGCGTATCTTGGATAGGTTTTTCATCTTCATCTACTATCGAATCAAGATGAAAAGGAAGTGCTTTACTCTTGGCATACGGCTCTATGTAAACCACCCGGCTTATCCCTGATGCAATTATATGTTTGGCACAATTATGGCATGGGAAAGTAGTACAATATAAAGTAGTATCCAAAGTACTGGTATTATTTCGGGCACAGGCCATTAACGCTTCCATTTCGGCATGAACTACCCTACCATATTCAGTTATATCTTTCAGGCGGCTTTTTTCTAAAATATTTTTAATACTTATATCGAGGTGGTTCTTATTGCATATTTCATCTATTATCTCTTTTCTCTCAACCACATTAGAATCAAACCCTCGAATATAATCGCGACCTAGCGAAGTATCATATATCTCGCCTGTTACCGGATGAACCCGCGCCCAATATAAGCCACCGCCGCTTTTGGGAATATCATTGGCCCCAGTTGCAATAATATCGCCAATTTTAGTAGCAATGACTGCTCCTACTTGCCTGGATAAGTCCGCTGATCTTAAAGCAGCAGAAAATGCCATATACATTAAATATTCGTCTTTGGTAGGTGACCCATAAGGATAACCATGAAGCAGCTGCATAAACCGCTTTAATTGCTGCTTAATTTTATATTTGCTTAATTTGCTGTGATTATCTGATACATAGTTAATAAAAAAATCTGCTAAATGATAGCATTCATTCAAGTCATCCTGGAAGTTTTTAAATTCCTCATTAATTAACGGATCTAAGTTCCTAGTAATATTACTAAAATCCTCCTCAGTAAATCGCAAATGTTCAATTTTTTCAAATCTTCGTTTATACTCTTTAACTAGTTTTTGTTTGGAAACTGAAGTTAAGCCATGTTCCAAGCCACAGGCTATAAATACCATATTTGGGAATGATTCTTTTAGCCGGCTAATTTGCTTTTTAGAATATATATCATAGATGATATACGAGCACTCATTAGCAGCTATTTTCCCATCATGAAGAGATAACTTATCATATTGATAAAGGTTATCCTGAGATATAATATAACCGAGTTTTGCTAGTATATCATTGATTGGATCTGTAACCGCTTCATAAGGAAAGCCAAATTCATTTATTATCCCAATATGGATAACTTTACTTGCTTCTTCGATGCTGTTATCATGTTCAATCTTAAGGTTGCCAAACGCCAGAGAATTTTGGCCAATTAGTAAGTCTATAAAATCAAATGCATATGAATTTAACAAAGATTCTTCTGAATCAAAATTAATTGCAAATAAGCTTGGATTGGTATATATAATTTTAAAATCTTTATTTGCAGAGTAATTGTCATTAATATCTTTGAACTTTACCTCAAGCTCGTAAGATACATCTGAACCAAGGCGAGTTTTGCAATTTAAATCAATTTCATAATCAAATTTTTCTAGGTGGTCGTTAAATAGTTTTTTTAGATAACTTTCAAACTCAGAAATATCTTTACCCATATAAAAGCCGTGACAATTAAGATATCGCTTATCCTTGGCTTTATCATACCAATAACTAAAATGAAAATTACCATAAATTCTTAAGTTCCAATAACTTTCATCTGCTTCAATATTAAAATTTTTTTCGATAAAGGGCTCAACTTCATTCTTCTGCAGTAGTTCGTAGAGTTTTTGGGGAATGGGTGGAAGGACTATATTGTTTTTTATTTTAAGAATCAAAGCTATTATAGTTTGTAAATGGTTGATATTTACATCACTTTTTATATTTATCTGTAATGTATCTTTCGAGCTACTTTGAATCTTAAGGTTTTTAACAGCTAAGCCAGCTATTTCCTCAATGATTACTGCAGGATAATTATTCCAGTCTTGCCGGGTAACTATACTCGCATCTTCTTGAGCTAGTTTTTTTTCGAGATTATTGAAATTTGCCGTAGTAATTTCAATATCACAAAATATCAGATTGAAATATTCGTCATATTTGGAGCTGGCTTTGGTTAGCTCCAGTTTATTTTCAATATAATTTATAGGATAATTTTTACATGGCTGGTTGTTAATGAAAGAAACGATTGTGCTAGTTAATTCGGCTATATCCTGAATATTTAAAACTTCCATAACTTTCCCAATTTATTTAACAATATAAAGAAGCATAGGCAAAAAAATTACCTATCAGTCTAATTATAGGTATTATACTATGAAAATAACCAAAAGCTAATTATCCGTAATTTTTATATTCATGGCTCTAGTGTAATTTTATACTCTTATAACATCAGTAATTAATTTTCCAGTAACCACCGCGATCCCCGCCTTCTCGGCTTATCCTACCCTGATCTTTTAATTTAGCTAATTGCTTTTCTACAGCGCGGGTAGTTATTCCAAGTTTATCGGCTAGCTCCTGGATAGTTACTAGCGGATTAGATTGAATTAATTTAAAGATCCGTGTCGAACTTTTCTCCGAACTTTTCTCCGAACTTTTCTCCGAACTTTGGCGGTAAAATGTGACTGTAAACCAATCTTGGTTATATTCAATATCATAGTTGCAGTTATTTCGTTCTGCATCCTGCTTAATCCGGCAAATACCGGTTCCTGCTTTCTCAATATACCTGGCTCGAGCCAATAAGTCAGCAATAACATGGTTTCTTCTTACGCTTTTATGTCCAAATTCCTCGTCATGTAATCCGCCAGGCAACCCACCTGGACTGACTACAACTACCCGATCAGTAAAAATCTCTACCGAAATATTTGCTCCTTCCTGAAAATAGTTACGATGGCAAAAAGCATTGATAATAGCTTCCCGTAGCGCAATTTCCGGAATATCGTGGATTTCTTCACGCTGAATTTTTTCAATTTTGTACGCAGTATTAGTATGTCGTTTAACAAAGTTAACTGCATTATCAATATTATCCAACATATTACCATTATAGTCTTTGCGGTCTAAGATATTTACTCGTTCAGTTCCTTGAAATAGAATACAGCAACATTCTGCTTGTTTAAGCAAGAAATCAATCGATTTGGTAAAAAATAATACCCCAGCATTAGTAAACTTGTTCTCCTCGGTTAAACAACCAAGATTTTTTAATAAGCACTCTGGTTCTATTTGGTTGGTTATATTTGCTTTTAGCAAAAAATTATGAAAAAGCAAAACGATCAAATTCCGTTAAAAAATCAGCACGACGGTGTTCCAGTCTATCAAACTGGACTAAACCTTCACCTTGAAATAGCTCGATTATTTCATTTCTGCCTAACTTCTGACAATTAGGTCCAACTCGTAAATAAAACCCCTCACTACATGCATAAGGCCGGCTACTACCTTTAGGCACAACTATTTCCAATACACCTTGTGGATGCTTATTTAGTTGGACGCGTATTTTGGGTTCTATCTGATTAATAGTATCTTGTATTCGCGAAAGCAGGCCATTATCTAGCGTCAAAGGTTTAATTACGCCATTATCCGCCACGCCAACTAATAATTTACCACCATCAGCATTAGCAAAAGCGCAAACTTCCTTTGCCAGGGATTTATCAACATTTTCCTTTAATTCAAGTTGATAACCCTCTCCTGTCGCAATTAGTAATTCTAACTCATTCATTTTATACAACCCTAAATCGTATTTGTTACTGCACCATAAATCAATACCCGCATTTTTCAAACTCTGGAATCTTTGTAAATTATGTTCCCAAATTCATTCTGAATTGTTTTGAATATAATTGTATATATTCTTTTGGTTAGAACCGCCAAAATGATAATGCTCATATAAAACATATATGAGCATTATCTTGGCACATTAAATATTATTACACATCAAATATCTATGTACATTATCAATTTATCACTACCTTATTATCTAAAACCGTTTGGTATAGCCATGACAGTATGGCAAGGTTCCTTTATGGTTGTAATAATCGCGATGATATTCCTCACCAATCCAAAATACCGCCATATCGCGGACTTCGGTTGCGACTTTATATCCCTTGTCTACGAGTAGTCTAATTACCTTATTTGCAGTATCTTTTTGTTCTTGATTATAACAAAAAATTGCGCTTAAATATTGATTGCCAATATCAGGCCCCTGCCCATCCGTCTGGGTTGGATCATGAATTTCAAAGAAATATTTTAAGACTCTCTCCAAGCTAAGCTTGGTATTGTCGAATATTACTCTTACAACCTCAAGATGACCGGTAGTCTTGCTACATACTTCCTGATAACTTGGATCATCTTTGTGCCCACCACAATATCCTACTTGAGTTAAGACTACACCTTCAAGCTTTTGTAAATAATACTCTACACCCCAGAAACAACCAGCTGCCAGGATAATTTCTTCAGTATCGGTTAACTGAGTATCTTTTACAAAATCAAGAGAAGCTGAATTTACGCAGTGTCTGGTATTAAATGTAGTGAAACCTTCACCATGAAAAACATGGCCAAGATGACCGTTACATTTAGAACAGACTATTTCAGTCCGTCTTCCATCTGGATCCGGTAGTCTGGTTAATGCCCCTTCAATTTCCCGATCAAAACTAGGCCAGCCACAACCAGAATGAAATTTATTGGTAGCCCTAAATAGAGCATTGCCGCATAACCGACATAAGTAAGTCCCATCGATCTCAGTATCTGTATATTCACCACTATAAGGTGCTTCAGTAGATTTATTGATTAAAATTGCATATTGAAGAGGAGTTAGACTTGATATTTTATACATTATATGCCCCCAAAACTACTAATACCTAAATAATATTTAATTACTATGAAGAGCAACTAAGCTCAATATGTTCCGCCCAAGCAGGAGGCAGTTTATAATAATAATCAAACTTTGCAATTTCCGTAAACGGTGTTGAAGCTGCTTCAAAAAGATTATTAATTTCACTATAGTCGCCATTCTCTGCTTTCATAATTGCATTTTGCAATAGATGGCTACGCAAAACAAAAGCTGGGTTAGCATTCAACATTACCATTTTGGCCGTATCAAAGTTGATATTGGAGTTTTGTAATTTTGCCTGCCAGTCCAAATACCAGTTAGAAAAATCTTCTCCTAAGTTATAAATGTTTATCAGTTCATTCTTACCTGTCTCACCAAAAGCGAGTTTACGCCAAGTATACGTCCAGTCCATCTGATAATCCTGGATAATCTTTACTAACCGTTCGCTCAGGCTTAGTTCAAATTGGCTAAAATCTTTAAACCCCAACTTACAGGCCATTAACTTAGTATAGGCTTGATTATAGTAATCAGCATATTTGGCTAAGCTTTGCTCTAATTTTTCTGAATCTGGATAAATTAATGAAAGTGCTTCGGCAAGCCGGTAGAGATTCCACCAGCCAATATATGCTTGCTTGGCATAAGTATAGCGTCCTTCATTATCTGAATGGTTATACGGGTGTTCAGGGCGGAAACTATCCATAAATGCATATGGTCCGTAATCAATAGTCAATCCAATAATTGACATGTTATCCGTATTCATTACCCCGTGCACAAAGCCAACAGCCTGCCAAGAAGCAATCATTCGCGCTGTATTTTTAGCAACCCCATCAATAAATTCTAAAATAAAGTCTTGATTATCTAAGTCGATATGCGAATAATAATTGCTAATTACAAATTCAACCAGCTTTTTTAATTCATTAGATTGATTGCGGCTTGCAAACAGTTCAAAATGACCAAAACGGATAAAACTTGGCGCCACTCGTAATACGATAGCTGCGGACTCTACTTTTTCACGGTAAACAGGGGCATCTGGGTCATGTACCATTCCAAGAGCCAAGGTAGTTTTAATATTTAATTTGTTCATAGCATATGATGCCAAATATTCGCGAACAGTTGAACGAAGCACCGCACGCCCATCACCCATTCTTGAAAAAGGTGTTTTACCAGCACCTTTTAGTTGCAATTCCCATACTCTAGAATCTGGTCCTAAGTGCTCTGCTATTAGTAAAGCTCGGCCATCACCTAACTCTGAGACAAAATAGCCAAATTGATGCCCGGCATAAATACTGGCAATGCTCGGATAGTCGGCAATCTCAGTTTTCCCACTTATTAATGCGCATAAAAACTCTTGATCCATGCTGGATAACCCCATTAATTGGCTAAGTTCTGGATTAACGTGAATCAATTTAGCATTATCCAGTTTTGTCGCAGGGGTGTAGCTAAAAAATTTCTCACCGAGTAATGCAAAGCGCTTATTAATATTCAGCATCGCACGCCATCTGTTTTAAAATAGGTAAAGGTACGTGATGTAAAACTTCTATACTGGTAGCTCGTAAATATACTCTAGGTGCTTTATCTGCGCGAAAAGCCTGTAACCAGCGCATAGTACATAAGCACCATTTATCACCGGGTTTTAGACCTGGAAAATGGGGAGCTGGTGTAGTCAAATCATTTCCATTTTCTTTACTAAACTCGAGAAACTCTTCAGTTACTTCAACACAAACCTGATGCATACCGGCATCTTCATCATAAAAGCCACAAAAGCCATCTCGCTGCCAGCCTGTCATCGGATCAAAACAACAAGGTAATAATGGTTCACCAAATACATTTAATTGCATATCACTTACCTATTAAGATTAAAGGCTTATTTTTTTATTTATCGAGTATGCAAATCCTTCTCATTAGGCATTAAAATCTTGCTAACTAGTCGTGAGTTTTCCCTATTCCCTAAAAAATGAGGACTTGCATTAGTTAGCTATTCTAGCAAACTATGTACAATATTTTGCAGAAATAAATATATAAAATATTCACTCAACATTTACCCTAGCCTTTTGCCTTGTCGATAACATAGACACCAATTTGATTAAAAACTAATCCTTGAATAATTCTGGTTACAAGTTGTTTTAGAAGATTATAAAAAAAGCTGAAGCCAGGCTTCAGATTCTAATTGAAAAAGACCTATACTCCAGCTAAAAATAATGGGGGGTTTAGTTTAAGATAGACAATATGAATTGCCAATTAGGCGTTAAATAACTTTTGAATATCGTTTGTTATCCATTGATTGCTGTAAATATTTATCAAAAACCATCGCTACATTACGAATTAAAAACCGCCCTTTATTGGTAACAGTTAAAAAATCATTAGTAATTTTAATTAATCCCAATTGGGCAAGGCTAGGCAACTTTGCCAATTCGTTTTGAAAATAAGTTTTGAAATCCAAATTATATTTTTGTTCTATTTCATAGAAATCCAACCTAAATTGGCACATTATTCTCTGGATAATTTCACGACGTAAGAGGTCATCTTGATTAAGCATCATTCCACGTAATACCGGTAATTCTCCCCGTGTAAGCGAACTATAATAGCTATCCAAATCTTTAACATTTTGATAAAAGCTATTGCCAATAAAACCAATCGAAGATACGCCAAACGACAGCATATGGGTATCTGCGAAAGTAGAATAACCCTGAAAATTACGTTGCATGGTATTTTCACTAAGCGCAACTGCTAGTTCATCATCAGGTAATGCAAAATGATCCATGCCAATAAAAACGTAGCCTGCTTTGGCAAGTTCTTCAACAGACATTTGCAAAATATTTAATTTTTCAGCTGCGCTTGGCAAGTCGGCTTCATTAATCCTGGTTTGCGGCATAAAAACATGCGGTAAATGCGCATAATTGAATAATGCAATTCGCGCAGGCTTTAACTCCTTAATAACAATATCAATAGTTTTGGTATAACTCTCGAGATTTTGTAGCGGCAAGCCATAAATTAAATCAATATTTGTTGATTTGAATCCAAGATCATTTGCTTTATCCAATACACGCTTTGTATCTCTTAATGGTTGAATACGGTTAACTGCTTTTTGAACTTCCGGGTCAAAATCCTGTACACCTAGCGAAACGCGATTAAACCCATTTTGGGCCAAGGCCTCCATGAATTCATCACTAACATGGCGCGGATCAAGTTCCATGGCAATTTCTTTGGCTGTAGTTAAATCGAAATATTTATGTACCAATGCCATAACTTGATTTACTTCATCTATTGACAGCCAAGACGGTGAACCACCGCCAAAATGTAGTTGAATCACCGGAAGTTTGCGTTTTATCAATTTAAAATAGAGTTCGAATTCGCAGGCTAAATACTCAAGATATTCTGTGATTTTGCCTCGATTATTAGTAATAATTTTGTTACAGGCACAATATAAGCAAAGTGTATTACAAAAAGGGATATGAATATATAGCGAGATCGGTTGATTGAAGTTGCTTGTAAAAACTTTGCTTATTTGGCTTAACTGATCTTTTACCCCAAATTCCAGGTTAAATCGGTCAGCAGTTGGATATGAAGTATAACGGGGTGCATTAGTCTGGCAACGTTCAATCAAATCCCGATCAAATTCTATTTTTCTATAATCCATTTTCATCTCTTTGTTTCTTGGCTATCTTTATTGTAAAATGTAAATAATAATTGCGTAAGGTAGTTGTAATTCATTACCAATTTGTTAACAGTTTAATTCGTAAGCTATCTTTCGTTACTTGGACGATTTGTGGATGATTAGTATCACTCCAGCTTAAATATTCCACTTTCCAACCTAATTGAGTAAATCCTGAATCAAGTTTACTATCTACAGGGTATGCCGGCAATGGTACGCCTTGAATCCAGTAATGAAGATAATTCATTGGTAAACTAAACCCCAACCTCGCAATCATTAGCTGATCAAGATTCTTGCCAGTATAAGTATTATTGTCTTCATCGGTTAGTTCAGCAATGCCGCTTTCTACTTTTATTTGTGCTACAGTAGTTCCCACCGGTGAGTTAAAATTTAATACATCATTTCCCGATTCATGGTTCCAGTCGAAGTTACCATAATAGTTTTTCTGATCTGTTTTAATCGAGAAACGGCCAGATATACTGAAATCTTCGTCGATCTTCACCGGTTGGTGATAAACTGCCGGTTTATCCACTGTTGCATCGTAGTAGCTAGCGCAGCCAGTTAGAACGCTAGCAATCATAGGCACTAAAAATACTAACTTTCTCATCTACTAAGGTCCAATCCATACTGGTAATACATTAAAATCAACATTGCCTGGCTTAACATGTTTTGCTCAAACTGCATTTTCTCAATATTTTGAGGTGTTATTATTACTTTATCTGCCTTATCTTTTTGCCCTTGAGCAATATAAGTTGCTTTTAAATGAAGTGCTGTATCCCTATCTTGAGTTAAGCGATATGCAGGAAGTAAATAATACACTGCCTTATCATACATTCCTAATTTATAATAAGCCCATCCTAGAGTATCCATAATTGCCGGGTCATTTGGTGACATATGATAAGCTTGCTCGGCTAATTGACGTGCATGCAAGAATTCCGTCGTTTTATCTGCATATATAAAACCAAGATCATTGTAGCCTATCGGATCATTTGGATTTAATTTAATATATTTTTTATACCAAGTAATTGCTTGTTTGGTACGGTTAGTTAACCCTGATAATGAAGCATATAAGTAAACAAAAGTCTTATCATAACTATATAGCTTTATTTTCTGGTCAGCATACTGGTAGGCTATATCATATTTACCCATACCTACAAACAGGGATATTTTTAAAACAGCAGCATCATATGCTGAGAGTTTAGCCGCAGCTGCCAAGCTGTCAGCAAACTTATTTGCGTTATCAATCTGGTTATTATTAACATAAGCACGGAAAATACCCATATTGGCTGCAGGAGACAATAAAGGATTTACAGCTAGAACATTCTGGAAATAAGTCACTGCACTTTCATACTGATTTGAAAAGTCATACAAATTACCAATAGCTAGATCTACCGCTCCGTTTAAGGATGTATTATTTTGCTTTGCATTTATCAGTGACTTAATCGCTGATTGATTATTGCCAAGCTTATATTCCACAATTGCATCATTTACTAATAGGTTACCATTTTGCGGACTTTTTGCTAATTCGCTCTCGATATAACCATTAGCCTCAGGAAGTTTATCAGAGCTTATTAAAGATGCGATATACAAGTTCTGTAGGGAGCTAGATGGTTCTTTTCTTGTTTTAATCTCATGATCAAGCATTACTTGCATTAATTTAAGCTCTTCATGCTTGGCTAATACGCCGGCTGCCCAATAGATAGGTACTTCCCAATTTGGGTATGATTGATTAATGCTATCTAAACTAGAAAATAATTCTTCTTGGTTTGCGGTAACACTGAAAGAAACTATACCAAATAACAGGCTCTCTGGATATTCATCATATTTATTCTGTACATACTTAGCAAATTCTTCTAAGGTTTGGCTTGAAGTTTTACTTATATCGTTACTAATTATTGTTGACAAAAATACCAAGATAGCACGAACCTTGGTCGGGTCTGATTTCACTACTGTATGCAAATCACTTTTGGCTGTAGCCAAATCATTTTTTTCAAGGGCTACCCTAACTCCAAATAATTTACTAACTTTTGAATTTGGATCTACTGTAATTAACTCATTTATTAATTCATTCAATTTAGCAAATTGCGCTGGCGAAGCACTTGAATGTTCAAAGCAAACAATTCCTTTGTAAATAATCCGTGGATCTTTATATTTTTTTGCCAAAAGATAATAGCTGTCTCCTGCTTTTGCATAACTACCTTGGTTAAAAGCAATATCGGCTTGAAGTAATGTTGAAAAATCCTGAGCATCTAAATTTGCCTTCGGTATATTATCTTGATCAAAATCAACGAAATTATCTGCGTATTCTATGGCATTTACTACATTGCGTTGATAATTTACATTGCTAAATTGTTGGGTGTCATATTGGGGTCTATCACTGGCACAACCATAAATCATTGTTGCAGCAAATATTGACACTAGTAGCTTCTTCATCCATTGACCTCATTATTTATGTAAAAACACAAGCCCTTATAGCTTATAATATTGCTTTGGAGCTTTTTATTAATTCCCATAGATTTTACCATTAAAAAGACACAAAGGAATTTAATTTATGCCAGAACTTCCTGAAGTCGAGACAGTCAAGAACGGCCTTAAACAATTAATTGGAACTACAATCGATAATATTATAATTAGGTTTCCTCGTTTACGCTATCCTTTAGACCAACAGTTATTATCAAAATCAATAGATCAGAAAATTATTTCGATTTCGCGGCGAGCGAAATATTTGATTTTTCACCTTGAACATGGATACCTGATCTTTCATTTAGGTATGTCTGGCCGGATAACTCTAATTAGTGGAATTGCGCCTAAAGTACTAAAGCATGATCATGTTGATTTAATTTGCAATGACTATGTCTTACGCTTTAATGACCCAAGAAGGTTTGGCTGTTTGATTTACACTGAGGACCTAAATACATGTAAGCTATTATCTAATCTGGGACCAGAACCATTAGAACCTGAATTTACCGCTAAATACCTTTATGATAAAATCAAATCACGCTCTACTCCAATTAAGCAATTAATTATGGACAATGCAATAGTTGTTGGCGTGGGCAATATTTATGCATGTGAATCTCTATTTTTAAGTGGAATCAGCCCAATTCGCAAAGGAAATAATCTTACTCTTAAAGAATGTAATTCTCTTGTAAAAAACATCCAACAAGTTTTACTTGATGCAATAAATTCGGGTGGAAGTTCGCTGCGCGATTATAAAAACGCGAATGGTGAATTAGGTTATTTCCAGCAATGCCATAATGTCTATGGCCGGGCTAAAGAGCTTTGCAAGATCTGTCAGACCATCATTGTAGATATCCGCTTAGGTCAGCGAAATAGTTTCTACTGCCCAAATTGCCAAAGTTAATTAAGTATGAAAAAATCAATAGTTTTCTTTTTAAGTTTATTCATCGCTGGACATTGTTTTGCTGATAATGCATCAGCCACTTCTACGGTAGAGGTTACACAGAGCAAACCTACTGAAGAATCAATAAATGTAGGACTAGCTCTTTTAGGACAGGAAGCTGAAAGTAAAACTATTATTAAGCCAGAGTCAATACCAGTGGCATCAGTACTAAAAAAACACACTCCATTAGTTATTGGTTTAGCTCTAGGTGGTGGTGCGGCTAAGGGCTTTGCTCACGTAGGAGTCATAAAAGCGCTTGTCGAAAATGGAATTAATATTCAGGTAGTTAGTGGAACCTCTGCTGGAAGTTTGGTCGGCAGCTTATATGCTTATGGGTATAAGCCACAAGATTTAGTTCAAATTTCCTACCAGCTAGATGAATTAAACCTAGCAGATTTCACATTTAGCAAAAATGGGGTGTTAAAGGGGCAAAAACTTCAAGATTTTGTTAATGCAAGAGTTAAAAACACTCCGCTCCAAAAGTTAAAATTAAAATTTACCGCGGTAGCGACGGATCTCGATAGCGGCAAAAGTATTGGCTTTAATAACGGAAATACCGGAATAGCAGTACGGGCGTCATGTTCAATACCAAATATTTTCATGCCAGTAGTTATGGGTAATCACCGCTATGTAGATGGCGGATTAGCTGCGCCGGTACCCGTTACATACGCTAAAAAAATGGGTGCAAATTTCGTAATTGCAGTTGATATCACTGCAAAACCAGAACAAGGTAGAAATGGCTATTTATCAAATTTTGACCAAACTATAAACATACTTAGCATAAAATTACTAAATGAGCAATTAAACCAAGCTGATATAGTAATACGCCCAGATATTAGCCTACTTTCAAGCTTTGGATTTGATAAAAAGCAGCAGGCAATAAATTTAGGTTATCAGGCTGCGATGGCACAAATGCCTTTGATTAAACAAAAAATTAAGGAATGGCAACTGCAAAATGATAAATGACCATGCCTATCATAAACTATTAAAGTAAGATTCAGCTTGATACGATTTACCATTTGGCAAAGTACATTTTGCATTGGAAATTGCTAGAACTTGCCCTCCTTGAATCGCACAAAAAATTTGTGCTGGTGTATCATAACCAGTTACTTTCACCCCGCCTACTTTGCACCATCCACGAGCCAAAGAAGTTAATTCACACTGGCGATTTCCCTCAAACTCACAGAAATAATACACGTGCTTATGCAAAGTATATTTCGTGGTAACTTTACCCTTGTTATCAGTGCATTTAGCAAATAACTTTTGTGACTTCACATGTGAACTACCCACAACTTAGCTAAAGCTTGAAGTTGGGGCTTCTTGGGAACTTCCGACCAATGTCAGAATATTTACCAAGCTATCTCCGCTATTCCAGCGGTTCTTATATTTATCGCTGCTTGCCAGTCCCGGTCTTGCTCATGATTACACTCTTTATTGAGGCAATGATATACACGATCGGATAATTGCAACTCATCGTTTTTTGTGCCACATTTAG
>JACCDN010898207.1_pt1 | contig 14886 bp, 10 predicted proteins | sample 7441691 | NCBI WGS metagenome assembly JACCDN01 (sample SAMN15323439, study PRJNA562643) | freshwater metagenome | isolation source: river surface water | place: USA:Blue River Watershed | collected 2017-08-16
CACCACCACCAGTTCCTGATCCGCCAGCACCGCCACCGCCAACAATTAAGTAAATAAGACCGATATCCTCTCTTACACATTCTGCCGTAATATTAAGAACTCCACCTGAGCTGCAAGTGTAAAGCAAATCCCCTTGATAACCAGCAGCATCGCATTCTGTTGATGTTGTGGAAACAGCTACAAATCTTCCTGTTATTCCACTAGTATCTGGAACAGAGCATCCTACTTGGCAAGTGCCACCAATCATATTATAGCCATTGGCTGTGTCGCAGGAGCTGCAAGTAGATCCAGAATAACCCGTTGCGCATCCGCAAGTTCCGGTTATGGTAGCGCCACCAGAGCAAGTTCCTAAAACGGCATCATTGTAACCATCTTCATCGCATCTAACTTCAGTTCCTTCGCTAACGCTTAAACCAGATTGCGATGTGCCATTGATAGCAGAAACACTGCAGGTTTGAGCGCAAACACCACCTGCAAGAGAGTATCCATTTGCCGTGTCGCACCCGCAAGTGCCAGTAATAGCGCTTCCGCCAGAACAGGTTTGAGATGATATTGTGTCGGCATATCCCACCTGATCACAATCAAAATCTTCACTTTCACCTTCCGCAAGACTTGTATCTGATTCGCCGACAATATTTACCACGCAAGAATTCATACAACCGCTATTTGCAACCATGCCAGATGTGCAGGATTGATCTTCTAAGCTAGAAGAATTTCCACTTCCTGATATTGCTCTACTAGTAACAATATTGCTCATTCTCCATTTTTGAACCAAATATTGTCCAATTGATATGATTTCCTCTTTTTTTAAAGCGCGACTAAACATCATAAACTCACCAATCTCTCCTGTATAACCATTGCCAAGATGCAGATCTCCAATATTAGCAAGATTTCCTATGTCAGAATCTTGAGCTGCTAAAAAGCCATTAATGTAGGTTTTTTTACCTTCGGTTGCGCTTTGAACGAATGTAAATATTTTTGGTTGCTGATCAGAAGAATCATAGCTGGAAACGGATGAAGTGTAATTATTGCCAGCGCCTTGCGAATGAATTACCGTTCCAGAGGCAGAATAACCAAGCTTCAACATTTCATTGTCTGAAGTTGAGGATCCGGCACTGGTTAGGAAATAATTTTCTCCAGCTCCCTGTCTTTTTTCTAAAACAATGATGGTATAATTAGAGTTATTTAGCTCAGAACCATCTATGGTAAAATAACTATCATCACTACCAGAAAATTTAACCGCATGAATGCCGTTAATATTATTGCTAGAATATTTGGGACGCTCCGAGCTAGATACGCCATTATTTTTTTTAAAAGTAGAGCTACTCTTAACATCTTGCCAAGAGCTTAAACCACTACCATCTTCAGATTCATTAGCATTAAAACTCTCCTCCAAAGAAGATTCTAGCCATATCAATGAGTTTGGAATTGAATTCACAGGAGATGATCTAGTCTTTGACTGAGCAGATAATATACGAGTATTATTTATCATCTGCTTGGCGGAAATTGCACCCGCAATCAAAATTCCAATAATTAACAGAACAACCGAAACCTCGATAAGGGAAAAGCCTTTTTTGGCAATTTTGCTATTATTGCCTTCAAATAAAAAACTCATTTTAGTAATAATTTATAGTTAAGTAAGGTAAATAGAAAAAATAATATATTGGTTAATTACTCGAAAATTAGAATCTGTAAAAATAGTTCAATAACGCACCAACTATTGATCCAGAATATCCATCTTCTTTCATATTAGATCTTGTTATATCCAAAGTGACATTTTCTGTAAATTTATAACCAACCGAAAGTTGGGCGTGGCTAGATTTTCCTTCTTTTTGAAGTCTGTGACTATTTGGACTACGCGACAAAATAGAAAAACTTCCGCTCCAACTACTATATTTTGCAATAATTGCGGCGGTTTTATAAGTTGAATTTCGACCTTGTTCACCAGCGATGCTTGTTACTTTCGCCACTTCCACAAAAGGTATAATTGATGTTTCGCCAATTTTATATAAATATTCCGAACCAAAAACATATCCTTTTTCACGCTGCCTTCCCATCAAACGATCTACGCTCAAGCTTTTAAAACCAAGGTTGTAACTCCAATCTTCGATTTCAAACAAATCTTTTCCCTCAACTGCAACAGAGTAAGAATTTAGAGCTTTTGTAGAACCGGCAGAACCATCTTTACCATTGGCATCACCTCTATCGTCCAAAGCGCTGCCGCTTAGACCAGTGGTGTCATTAAAAAATGAATTTACGGTTATTTTGCTGTTTTCTAACAAGGCTGAAATTGATGCACCGATTTTTTCTCTAAGGTTATAATCCTCGGCAAATTGCGAGGTAAAAACGCCCATTCTTTTTCTTTTGTCGTGAGCTGTGCCAAATTTTGGATCAAATTTACCAACAGAAAATTGCATATCTTCATTTTCAAACTGCAATTTCAACTCCTCTACTAACAAGCCATATCCACCAGATTTAATTCCGCGATCCGAATCTAAAAAAGTTCTATATCTTTCTGGGTTAACTCCGTCTCTAGTTGTTAAAACGTCGTTTGGCTGTAATCTCCACTGAGTTTTAGCTGACCAATTTCTGTCAATATGCAAAGCAAAATCTGATTCCACATAAACAAAGGCATTGTTCCCAGGAACATGAGTTTTTTGAGTTGATATAACTCGGTCGGCATTAAATTGAAATAATGCACTACCAGAAACACCGGGATATTGCCCAGCATATGAGTTGGCCACAAACAAAGCAGAAAATATGGCAAATTGAGGTAAAAACTTCTTCATGAATAACAAATTTTAGGATTATTTTGGCAGAACTATGGTAACTGTGCTTCCAACATTAAGCTCGCTGTCTATTTGAAACTCGCCACCGTGTAATTCAATAAAATGTTTTGTTAGATAAATTCCAATTCCAGTTCCGGCAACAGCCAGTGTATTTTTAGCACGAAAGAATTTTTGACCAATATGCGCCAGATCTTCTTTTGGAATTCCAATTCCTTGATCAATTACACGAAGAGCAACTTTGGTTGAGCTAGATTTCGCCAGAATTTTTACAGTTGTAGATTCTTTAGAATATTTAATGGCATTAGAAATAACATTGGTCACTGAGTGATCTAATAACTTCTGATCGCCATTAAATTCTCTTGGCAACTCATCAATTCTGGTGACGATGGTAATATTCTTGTTCACCGCCAAATTAGAGTTTTTCTCAATCACATCTAAAACAAACGCCTTCAAATCAAAAATCTGTTTTTCAACTTTTATTTTTCCATCGCCGCTTTCCATTTTTGCCAAATTCAAGGTGCTGTGAATCAAGCCGTTCATTCTTTGAATTCCACTTTTAATGCGATCGAATCCCTTAGTCACCGCCTCATCTTGTATGCCGAGATTTTTTATTTTTCTTGATAACAACTCTCTAGTTCCATCAATAATTTGTAGCGGCGTTTTAAATTCGTGAGACACTAAAGCAACAAACTCGTTTTGCATTTGTCTTATGTCTTGCTCGTGCTTTAAAGCCTCTTTAAGCTGCAAAGTTTTTTCAATTAATGCGTGGTTTGAAATCATTACGCGCTCAATTGATCTGGAGCGATCAAGAGCAATAGAAAATTGATTTGCCACCATCTCAATTAACTCAACCTCGTCAGCGAGCCAATTTCTGACGCTCGATTGATGAATATAAATTCCGCCATTTATTTTTTCGTTAAAAGTGGTGGTAACTGCAATTTGAGAAACTATGGCAAATTTTTTACAGAGATCTTGTACGGCTGCAAAATTGCGATCAGACGAAACATTTTCTACAATTGTCAGAGAGGTTTTTTTATCCGATCTTCCAAATTTTGCAAAAAATCTATTCTGAAAGTTTATGTAATCAGACATAGTTTTTAAAGCCTGAGGATCATTTTTATCTTTTAAAATTTTTGCCGCATATTTGTCGCAATATTCCACTACAAAATTTGCCTCTCCCTCATCGTAATCGTGCAATATACATCTATCGACCTTTAGGTGTTCGCATAATGTTTTGGCAATCTCTCTGGCTATTTCCCTAATTTCTAAATCAGAAATTATTAAGCTACCAACCTGACGCAACAATCGTTCATTTCTTAGAGTTCTCTCTAAGTTTTTCATTAAATTTTGGTTTGCTGCCTTGGCTTCTTTTTTGGAACTTTCATTGTCCAAAGATTCCGATTCTATTCTAGTAAAGGCAAAGGTGGCATATTTGCCACTTTCTCCATCACCATTAACAATTGGATTAAAATCAACTTTTAGCTTATATCCAATTTGATCGTCTGAGGTTGAAATTATAACTGAGCAAGAGTGAAAATCTTTTACTGATTTTATTAAACGTATATACTCCACATGATCTTCCGAAGAGTAATCGAAATCTAGGCCGGTAAATAAGAAATCGTAATTTTTCCCAATCGTATTGTGCAAAGGAATACCAAGAACTTCAGTGAATTTTTTATTCGCAAAAACCACTGAAAAATAATTGGGATTATTTTTTTTAGACGCACAAAGCATCAAAGCCTCGGGTCTTTCCTCTAGAGATTTCTTTAGATTTGCAATTGGATCTAACTCCTCTTCCATAAAATTATCTTTCACCAAAGGCTGTTTTGACATGATTTATAAAGATTAAGCAAAAATTATATTTCAAAATACCTAGGCAAATTTGATCTGAATCATTATAAATCAACGCTTTTGTAAAGCTTGTCTTGGAATTAAAAAACTTTGATCAAACTAAGATTATTCCGCGATCTTTTTCGTAGAGAATTTCAATGGATTGACCTTCCAAGATTTCGCCTTTTAAAATTTTTTCTGCAAGCAAGTTTTCAATCTCACGTTGTATAACCCTTTTTAAAGGACGAGCTCCGTAATTTGCATCAAAACCGATTTCAGACAAATAATCTTTCGCCGTTTTTTCAAGTTTTGCATGAATGTTTCTGAGCTCCAATCTCTTGGCAAGCCTTGCAAATTGTATCTCTACAATATTTGCAATATTCTGACGACTTAGTTTGTTAAACAGAATTATCTCATCCAAACGATTCAAAAACTCCGGACGAAAATGACCACGAACAGCTTCCATAACAGATTCAAAAACAGAATCCGCCTTTTTACTTTCCGGCAAATCAACCAAAAATTTTGAGCCAAGATTTGAGGTCAAAATGATTATTGTGTTAGTAAAATTAACTACGTGACCTTGGCTATCTGTAAGACGACCATCATCAAGAACCTGAAGCAAAATATTAAATACATCTTGATGCGCCTTTTCCACTTCATCAAATAATATAACTTGATAAGGTCTGCGGCGTACAGCTTCAGTTAAAATGCCACCTTGCTCAAACCCAACATATCCGGGAGGGGCACCAATTAAGCGCGCAACTGAGTGTTTTTCCATAAACTCACTCATATCAACTCTTAGCATCGCACTTTCGTCATCAAAAATAAATTCCGCCAAAGCTTTAGAGACCTCTGTTTTTCCGACTCCGGTTGGCCCAAGAAATAAAAATGAGCCAATTGGTCGATTCGAATCTTGCAAGCCAGCGCGCGATCTTCGAACTGCGTTAGAAATTGCTTTCAAAGCCTCATCTTGACCAACAACTCTTTGACGAAGCAAATCTTCCATCTTTAAAAGTTTTTCTTTTTCACCAGATAAAATTTTATCAAGCGGAATTCCAGTCACTTTAGAAATGATTGTTGCAATATCATCTTCGGAAACAGCTTCCCGCAAAAATTCATCCGCAGTAGAAGTTTCCGCACTTGCTAACTCTTTTTGTAATTCAGGAATTTTTCCATACGCCAACTCTCCAGCTTTTGTTAAATTTCCTTCACGCTGAGCTTTTTCTAACTCAAATTTTGCCTGCTCTATTTTTGATTTAATTTCATTGCCTTTATTGCGCTTCATTTTTTCAGCTTCCCATAGAGAAGTCATTTCAGCTGATTTTTTTTCAAGATTATTTAGCTCAATTTTCAACTTCTCTAAACGATCTTTAGAAGATTTATCATCTTCTTTTTTTAAAGCCTCAGCCTCAATTTTTAACTGCAAAACCTTGCGATCAATTTCGTCAAGAGTTGCTGGCTTTGAATCTAATTCAATTTTTAAAGAGCTTGCCGCTTCGTCAATTAAATCAATTGCCTTATCTGGCAAAAAACGATCTGTAATGTAGCGATCAGAAAGAGTTGCAGCAGCAACTAAGGCTGCATCTTTAATTTTTATTCCGTGATGCACTTCGTATTTTTCTTTGATACCACGAAGAATTGAAATTGTGTCAAGAACGGTTGGCTCTTCAGTATAAACAGGCTGAAAACGTCGCGCCAAAGCTGCATCTTTTTCAATATATTGTCGATATTCATCTAAAGTTGTTGCACCAATACAATGAAGAGTTCCGCGCGCTAAAGCTGGTTTTAATAAATTTGAAGCATCCATTGCGCCGTCGGTTTTTCCCGCCCCCACAAGAAGATGCAACTCGTCTATAAACAGCACAATGTCTTCGTTATTTTCAACCTCTGAAAGCACTGCCTTTAAACGCTCCTCAAACTCACCACGAAACTTTGCACCAGCAATTAAAGCACCTAAATCAAGAGACATCAAACTTCTGCCACGCAAACTTTCTGGCACATCGCCATTCACAATTCTTTGAGCCAAACCCTCAACTATCGCTGTTTTACCAACTCCGGGCTGCCCAATCAAAACTGGATTATTTTTTGTGCGGCGCGACAAAACTTGCATAGCGCGACGAATTTCTTCATCACGCCCGATCACTGGATCAATTTTTCCCTCACGAGCTTTCTTGGTTAAATCTTGAGCATATTTTGAGAGCGCCTGATAATTATTTTCCGCCGAGGCAGAATCTGCTTTTTTGCCTGCGCGCATTTTTTGAATTGCAGACCTGACAGCCTGAACTGTAACTCCAGAAATTTTTATCGCTTGAGCTGCCTCATTTTTTTCATCTTCTAAAATTGCCTGAAATAAACGCTCTACAGTCACGAATTGATCAGAATTTTGATCAGAAATCTTTTCAGCCAAAACCACCACCCTAGCTAATTCTTGCGACATAGAAACTGAGCTAGAGCCACTTCCGTCAACAGTGGGAATTTTATCTAAAATTCGCGAAACTTCTGCCTTTAAAATTTCAATATTTCCGTCGCAAAGAGTGGTTAATTTTTGAACCAAAGAATCTTGGTCATCCAACATCGCCGCTAATAGATGTTCGGGTAATAATTTTTGATTACCCCGACTTAAAGCTATGGTTTGAGCGGATTGAAGAGTATTTTGTGTTTTTTCGGTGTAACGTTCAATTTTCATAAAATGCCGTTAAAAATTTTTAAGATACACTTCGCAGATAGAAACGATCTTTCTTTTTTCAAGAAGACTCGCGTTATTAAATCTTATACCAAATAAACTATCTTTTGATAGCTTCTGGCTTCGTCTTTTTGGTAAAATTCAAAATGTATTTACTTCAAACTCTTCAGCAATTCTGGCTCAATTTCTTCAACTGTTTTAATAAAAAAATCACGATTGAACAGCTCGAGATGAGGAATTTTTAACTCATCTCCAAAGTTAAACTTCAGATTCTCAATAAATAAAATGTCGATGTCTATTTCTCTCGGAGACCATTTTCCGCGATCTTTTCTTCCAAGATGATTCTCGACTTTTTTAACGATTTTAAGAATTTTTTGCGGAGGAAATTTTCTTAAATTAATGTCTGCAGAAAAAGCAATATTAAAAAATTCAATATCCCATTCCTTTGGAGAATCGGGCAAAAGCAACGCTGGATTTTTTAGAATTTTAGAAGTTTTTGTATTCGTAAGAAACATCTGCTGCGTAAGTTCAAGAATCGCTTCATCAAGATAAAAATTTCGATCACCAAGGTTTGATCCTATGCCAAAAACTATCCGCTTTTTATGAGATTTTCTATCAATTAACCGATTAAGAGTCGCGCAAACTTTGCTTTGCGCTAAAATTTTCATTAACAACTTTTTGTAGGATTTTAATTTGATAATTTTGTTCTGAATTTCGATCGTCAGAAACAATATTTTTTAAGCATTCAGATAAATTTTCTTTGTGCTCCTGAGTTAAATTTCTAACAAGATTGCCAAATAATGTTTCGATCAACATTTCGCCATTTTCGGTTAAATCAACTATCTCAGAAATAAATTTTTGAAATGTTTTTTTTCCAGGAATTTCTTCTAAACGCATTGAAATCACAACTCGATCAATCTGCTCAGATTGAGGTCTGTTGCAATTCATAACCGCAAGCAGAATTGCTTTTTCTGTTGTGTTTATTCTGTTTTCACCATTCCAAATATTTTCGGGAGTTTTTGGAGAAATCTTATTAATTTTTGCGATAACTCTCAAAAATTTTTCTTGTAAAAGCATGTGACCATCATCTTGCAAACCAGTTCTCAAATTAACCGAGTTTACCGCTCCGATTTTCATTGAGGGAGTTGGCTTACAAGTTGCTTCGTAAATAAAAGTAGCAAAGTTTTTTGGCAAAAATTTGGTGATTCTTTTTAGTCTTTTTTTATTACCATAAATAACTTCGATTTCTTGGTAAGTGTCAGTTTCTTTGACGATGTTAATTTCAAGACGATTTTCTTCGGTTATTTTCTTAGGAAGATCACTTTCTTTTTTCGCACCAGAAGTATCTCGAGAATCAAGAGAAAATGGATTATATGAATTGGATTTTTGTAGCTGATTTTCCTTTAGTTCGAGATCCATTATGAGTTGATTTTATTAGCGTAAATAGCGATTTTCCTAAGATCATTTCATGTCCGAAAAAAATCTCGATCTTTCTAAAAAAAATCCCCAAAAACTGTTTTTTATGTCAAAATAGGAATGTTGTTTTTAGCGCTATACATTAAACCTAAAGTGAAACACATCTCCATCTTGAGTAACGTAATCTTTTCCTTCTAGACGCAATTTTCCTGCCGCTTTTGCGCCCTCTTCTCCTCCAAGATTAACGTAATCATCGTAAGAAATTGTTTCAGCGCGAATGAAGCCTTTTTCAAAATCAGTATGAATAACACCCGCCGCTTTTGGCGCGCTTGAATCTTTTTTTAATGTCCAAGCATGACATTCCTTTGGACCGACAGTGAAAAAAGTAATTAAATTCAAAAGCTTGTATGAGTTTTTTATGATTTGCGCCAAACCAGTTTCTTCAAGACCCAAAGATTCTAGATATTCTTTTTTCTCCTCTTCGCTTTCTAGAGCAGCAACTTCCGATTCAACTTGAGCGCAAATTTTTAAAACCTGATAAGAATTATCTTGACCAAATTTTTCGACCATTTCAGAAAATTTATTTCCCTTCAATTCATGCTCTTTCAAATTACATACAAAAAGCTGTGGCTTCGAGGTGATTAGCTGCAATTCTTTTAAAATCTTTTCTTCTTCCGCAGAATTTAATTTCACCAAACGCGCCGCTTTTCCTTCTTTTAAAATTTCTAAAACTTGTTTTGCCACATCAACTTGCGCAGCAATTTCTTTATCAGTGCGCGCTTTTTTTTCTAAAGCCGGTAATCTTTTTTCCAAGCTTTCCATGTCGGCAATTATTAGCTCAAGCTGAATTAATTCGATGTCACGAAGCGGATCAACAGCGCCTTCAACGTGAGTAATATTTTCATCTTCAAAGCAACGAACCACGTTAATAATTGCGTCAACTTCACGAATATGAGAAAGAAATTTATTTCCTAAGCCTTCGCCAGTACTAGCGCCACGAACCAATCCCGCAATATCCACAAATTCGATTTGCGCCGGAATTATTAATGCCGATCCAGCAATTTTTGTTAAATTTTCTAAACGGGAATCTGGCACACTTACTTTGCCAATATTTGGCTCAATTGTACAAAAAGGATAATTTGCAGCTTGTGCAGCAGCGGTTTGGGTTAAGGCGTTAAACAAGGTTGATTTTCCAACATTTGGCAAACCAACAATTCCACATTGAAGCGACATTTAGAAAAAAAATTTAGTTTTAAGGGATATTTTAATTGAGATCTTTAGATGAACGTTAATTGTTAAATCATAATTCGTAATTCCTAATTTTTTAATTTTCTTGTGCGCAAAACTCTAATTATCTTCTTACTCTTCTTCGCACCAGCCTGTCTATTTTATAAAAAAATTACCATTCGCAGTAAAGGTGATTTCAAGCTCAAACAAGTTGATTTTGATTCTTTAAATAACTGGCAAAATGATGATCATAAAAAAGCCCTTCAGGCTTTCATTCAATCTTGCAATAAATTTTCAAAGCTAGCTCAAAACCGCAATATTGGAAATCAGATTGGAAATATCACCGCCGGAGATTTTCGTGATGTTTGCGAAATTGCACAAATTGTTAAAACCATGAGCAATCAACAAACGCGTAACTTTTTTGAGAATTGGTTTAAGCCATTTCTGGTTGAAAAAAAATACGCCGACAGCAGCGGTTTATTTACCGGATATTATGAAGCATCGCTAAAAGGCAGCAAAGTAAAAACTGAAAAATTCAAATATCCAATTTATGCAAAACCAAAAGATTTGGGCTCAGATCCTTATTTAACTCGCGCCGAAATTGAGGCTGGAGCGCTAGAAAATCAAAATCTTACCCTTCTTTACGTTGAAGACAAAGTTGAACTTTTCTTTATGCATATACAAGGATCTGGTCGCATTGAATTGCCAAATGGTTCAGAAATTCGCTTGTCTTATGCGGGAAGAAATAACCACAAATTCAACGCCATCGCTAACTATATGCTAGAAAAAGGATACTTACAAAGCGGCAAAGTTAATGGATCAACTGCAAAAGAATGGTTAAAAAACAATCCAGATTTAGCTGACGAAGTAATGAATCAAAATCCAACTTATGTTTTCTTCAGAGTTTCTGATGACGAATATGTTGTTGGTGCGCAAGGAGTTCCACTAACTCCAGAAAGATCTCTTGCCGTTGATAACGAGATTATGCCTTATGGCTTTCCAATATGGGTTGAAACCAGTTTAAAAAATTCATCAGGAACAAAGGAGGATTACAGCCACCTTTTTGTTACTCAAGACACCGGATCTGCAATTAAAGGCGCGATTAGGGGGGATATATTTTTTGGTAACGGAGTGGATCAAGAAGATAAAGCTTACAACATGGCATCTCGAGGAAAATATTACATTTTGTTACCAATTAATGTGGTAGATAAGCTTAAAGACTTTTGACTTTTAAAATCTTTCTTTGTTAAAGTTCGCGCCCCCAAATTTTGACTTTTTAGATTTTCTACTTTGGGTTTTGGTCAAGATTGACTTTCGCAAAATGAATTTGGCTTACAAATTTGATTTAGAAGTCAACTTGACCAATTTCTTTTCTTTACAACTACCTTTATCAAACAAGTTCTTAACCAAGGCTTTGTTGATATAAATTCATTTAAGATTTTTATTTTAAATGCCTCTGTGGCGGAATTGGTAGACGCGATAGACTCAAAATCTATTGTCCCTTGGGACGTGTCCGTTCGATTCGGATCGGAGGTACCATCTTATCATTATCAAGTGCCTCACTTAGCAGATCTTTTTAAAGCCATCTTTTTGGGAATTATAGAAGGCTTAACTGAATTCATTCCAGTTTCTTCTACCGCTCACCTTCTTATCTCGTCTTATTTAATAGATTTTCAAACCATCAAAAATGGTCTTTTTGAAATTGTTATTCAGGTTGGCGCAATCCTTGCAATCTGCGTAATTTACCGCGCAAAAATCTTTTCTGTTGCCCTTAATTTAAAACAAAAAACTCAGCAAGAATTTACTCTGAATTTAATTTTAGCATTTTTGCCCGCTGCAATCTTAGGCATTCTATTTCATAAAATCATAAAAGAATTTCTCTTCTCAAATCTAGTAATTGCTCTCAGTTTAATTATTGGCGGAGTTATTATAATTATCGTTGAAGCCCTGCCGCAAAAAATAAAAATCAAATCCATCGAAGAAATAAAACCTCTTAACGCATTAAAAATTGGACTCTTTCAATCTATCGCGATGATTCCTGGAGTTTCTAGATCTGGCGCAACAATTATCGGCGGATTATTGCTTGGAATGAATCGCAAAACAGCAACTGAATTTTCTTTCTTTTTAGCAATTCCAACAATTGCCGCAGCAAGTTTTTACGATCTTTTTAAAAACTATTCAGACCTCAGCAGTTCAAATTTAGAATTAATTTTAGTCGGACTTGTTTCTGCATTTTTATCGGCAATTTTAGTCATAAAATGGTTCATCAATTTCGTTAGTAAAAATAATTTTTTCATTTTTGCTATCTACCGAATCATTGTCGGAATTCTAATTTTACTTTTTATTTCTTAATAAATGGAGCAAGAAAAATTCGCCATTCGATTTGGTCTTGGAGCCATTAAAGCCGTAGGTTTTAACGTAATGGAAACCGCGGTAGAAGAGCGCAAAATTAATGGAAAATTTTCTGACATTTATAATTTTGCAGAACGCCTTAACCCACGCTCAATAAATAAAAAATCAATTGAGGCCTTGGCGAAAGCTGGAGCATTTGACAGCTTGCAAAAAAATCGCCGCCAAATTGCAGAATCTTTTGATATATTGTCATCCTACTCTGCTGAAAAAACTGAGGAAGCAACCTCTAACCAAATGAGTCTTTTTGGCGGACTTCCAGAATCTCAAATCAAACCTGAACTAAAAAAAACTTCCGATTGGGAAAAAGTCGAAAGACTACAAAAAGAGTTTGAAGCTTTTGGATTTTTCTTAAATGAGCACCCTATCGATGACAGCATATCTGACCTTCGAAAACGCGGGGTAATTTTTTCTGACAAACTTGAGCGCGATGAATTAGAGGATGGAAACCTAGTTAAAATGGCCGGAGTTATTGCGGGAAGTAAACATCGCTCTGGACCTCGTGGACGATTTGCTTACATGTCTATTTCTGACCCACTTGGAATTTTTGAAGCAATGATTTTTGACGAAGGCTTAATAACCTCAGCACGAGATATTTTGGTTGATGGTAGCGTTATTTTGCTTGAATGCCTGATTAAAAAAGATGATGGCGGAGTTAGAATTTTAATTCGCGATGTAAAAAAATTAGATGATTTTATTCAGAATACGAAGCCCCAAGAAAAAGATTTTGAGGATATAAAAAAACAACCTCAAAGAAATAATTATTCTCGCAATCGCGACTCGAATTTTTCTAAATCTGAAACCGCCTCAAATAAAACTGTCGATAGCACACCAACTAAAAAAGTTTTTTCAAAAGTTGAGATTTTTATTAAATCACGAGAACCAATTTTCAGCATCAAAGCTTTTCTTTCTCAGCGATTATCTGACAAAGGTTCAGATAAAAATACCGCAGTTTTTCTTGCTATTATCGATGGTCAAAAAATCACCAAAATCGAACTACCTCAGAAATACCTTCTCGACGAACTTGACGCATCAAAATTAGGTCAAATTGCTAAAGTGGTGGATGTAAAGTCTTCGTCTTAAAGGCGCCGTCGCGTAAATCATCTTTTTTTAAGAAGTTTTTGTGAGAGGTGCTATTTGCGGTATTATTTTTGTTGAATCTGCCTTCCTTAACCCCTCCTTGATAAGGAGGTGTTAAGGAAGGCAGATAAAACAACTTCGACCCTCTTTACACAATCATTGCCTATAACTAAAAATTTTCCTCTTACAAATATCTTCAGTAATCTTCAAAATTTTCACCACACTATTAGATAAAATATCTAAATCTTCCTTCGAAATTTTATACTTCGGATCATATCTTCCACCAATATAGGCATATTCCAAAATTTCAAATCTAAGCTTATCTTCTGGAGTTTTTTTTGGAAAAATATTTGCTAATTCCGGGTGAAACTTTTCAGCTAAATGACCTAAGGTTTTTAAATGATGTTCATTAGGATTTTTTCCCTCAAAAACCAGAAGAATTGCCTTATAGCAAGATTCTACAATTTGATGCATGTGAAAAGAAGCGCTGGCGGTTTTGCCTTTTTTTGACAATAAACGATATGTATCCACAAAATCATTGGCTCTATCAAACCAATGATCGAAATAATCCTGCGCGATGCGTTGTTTTTCCCACGATTTTAATTCACGCTTAATTGCTAATTTATATTTCTTAGAATCAAAAAGCATGATGCCTTCTTTTTCAATATCGCTGTAAAGATAATGGGATTCAGCAAGATGAGCATTTAGCTTGTCAATATTGATGGCAATTATTCTTACAGAAGCACTTAAATTTAATTTTTCAGCATCATTCCATGAAGAGAATTCGTGAATGGTTTCTCTTCTTTCGGTTACAACTAAAATATCATAGTCAGAAACATGTCCAGATTTGCGATCTGCTTTCAAATCCTTTGCTTCTTTAAAAGTACCGCGAGCGTAAGATCCAAATAGAATAATTTGCTCCACATCATCGCAAGATTCACGAATTAATGAAACTATTTTTCTTAGTTCGAGCTGTTTGGTTTCTGGAAGGTGGATTAGGGTATGTCTCATTTGAGTTTGAATTATTTGTAATTGGAAAGAGTTTATGAAAATCGATGTTAAGAGACGCTGATTTTTTTTGCTAAACTTAACATCGAGTAATTTTCAGAAACGTGAACCATGTCATGCGAAGGGGTAACGAATGGCGGTATGAATTCTAGATTTATTACCCCATCTCCCCTTTTTGCCACCCCGTCACATGGCGGGATCCATGAAGTTTATACTTGGATAGTTACCTTAATTTTTAGAATCCCATCTTTCCAAAATCCACGCCGTATCTTCCCCTTTTATCAAAGGCGCAATATCAAGAAATCTAATAGACACTGTTAGCTAATTATTTTTAGCACAGATTTTGACATGTTTTTAGCGCTTTTTTGATAAAATTATGATAAATATCTGGATATATTTTGAATAATTTTGTCAAAAAATAAGCAAAAACAGGGCTAAATATGG
>JACCDN010750928.1_pt1 | contig 14883 bp, 14 predicted proteins | sample 7441691 | NCBI WGS metagenome assembly JACCDN01 (sample SAMN15323439, study PRJNA562643) | freshwater metagenome | isolation source: river surface water | place: USA:Blue River Watershed | collected 2017-08-16
CATCTCGCAGGTGGTGGATAATTTGATTTCCAATGCCATTAAGTTCTCCCCCTTCAAAACCCAGGTCCGCATCATTTTAGAGCAAGACAGCGCCCATACTTACCTAAAAGTGCAAGACCAAGGGCCTGGCATCCCAGAGTCTGAGATGGACAAGCTCTTTAAAAGCTTTGGCCGAACATCCGTTCGCCCCACCGCCAATGAAAAGAGTACAGGCCTGGGGCTTGTGATTTGCCGAAAAATCGTAGAGTCTCACCAGGGCACGATAGCAGCCCACAACCTCCCACAAGGCGGCGCCGAATTTTGCGTAACCCTCAATACCCATAGACCGCTTTCAAAACCCCCTAATCTTCAATCATGACTATCCCCAATTCCGCCCTATTAGTAGACGACGAAGCCCACATCCGGTTATTTTTAAAACTCATCCTCCAAGAGCTCGGCATTGCCCACATCCGCGAGGCCCGAAACGGTCAAGAAGCACTAGAAGCCTATCGGCAGGCAAAGGCTGACGTCGTGCTGATGGATGTCAACATGGCCGGGATGGACGGCCTAGCTGCCCTAGCCCTCTTTAAGGAGGAGTTTCCGGATAGTTTCATCATCATGGTAACATCTACCGCCACGCGGGACATCGTGGAGAAGTGCATCCCCTACGGCGTCAAGCAATACATCCGAAAAGACACCCCAAAGCAGGATATCCTGAATATTTTACGCACGACCTTTGAGCGAATCCCTTTCCCACCTACGGCTTAAACAGCTTAGCCCTTAAGCCTTCCTTCGCTACTTTTAATACACCTATTGCTTTCTTTATGCACTCTAGCACCTCTCCTACATCAGAGCAGATCGTAGACGATAATTCTCAAAAAAAACTCAAAAAAGACAACGAGCTAAAGGAAGTCAAATACAGCCTACGAGACCTTTTGGACGAAACCGACGCCGAGAAACAAGCCTCCACCATGTCTCGCCAGATCATCGACCAAACCGAAATCCAAAAGATGCTCAAGGATTTTGAGAAGAAGAGCCGTAATGAAGGCTAAAAGCTCCGTTTTTCAGGTCTATTTACAAGCAGTCCTGAGTAGACACTATCGTGCCTTTTTGGTACGAGGGGCGTTTAAAGATCCTTCTTGTTTCTCTTCTATCACTTTGAGTAAGCGCTCTTGTTCTTCAGTATCTTTTACATGCTCTTCCACGACTGATTTACGAAAGCCTGCATCCAGGTCAGTTCGAACAACGATAGTCGTGATGAGATCGATTCTCAGAGCATCATTTGATGCAAGAGCGTACAGTTTACGAAACGCTAAATGATTCTGAAGCTGCTTCTCTTGGGCTAGAGGCCAATTTTGGCATATGGTTTTTATGGCTACATCTCTTATGTGAGAATTAGGAATTTCTTCTAAAAAAGCTATTATTCCATAATAAAATATAAAACCATTAACGCTCAAAATATTTTCAATCATAGAAGGATAGAACTCTTCTTGTATTTTTTGATCAATAATTAACTTAGCAGCCTCCAGGCGATAGACGGTAGATAAATTATGATCTTGAGCTATAGAAAGGTAAACTGCTCCGCGCTGAGTATCGTCTTGGATCAAATTTGCAGCCTCCAGGCGCTTGTAGGCATCTATTCTGGGATCTTGAGTAATGGACAGATAAGCGGCATCACGCTGAATAGCGTCTTCGATCGCTTCTGCAGATTTTAAACGATTGTAGGTAATCCCTTTAGAATCTTGAGCGATGGAAAGATAAGCTACATCACGCTGTGTAGCATCTTGGATCAGCTTTACAGCCTTTATACGCTTCTTAATAGGTTGTTTAGGATCCTGAGCAATCGAAAGAAAATCCAATTCCATCATACCCCCAGGAGCTTCAGCTAAATGGCCTTGTATGTCTGGATGGGCTTCTTCTTGGCTTATCAGCTGATCAGCTTGTTCTGCAGCTTCCCTGATGCTTGGATCCGCCCTAGAACTGGTATTCTGCAAATCTCTTCCACCTGTATGAGATATATTGGTGTGTGTATTCATATGATTTTATGGTTTATTTTTTTATGGATATTAGACCTTTTGAATAAAGACTATTCTTTAGACTTTTGTAGCCGTGCGTACTTCATTTAATAAATACAGTTTCAATTTACAATAAAAAAATAAAAAAGATATGAACTATTGGATAAACATTGAGGTTTACAGTGAAATAGCCCCTGCTAGTATGGATTATTTGAGCTTTCGGTATAGCTCAGCAAGAGCTGAATTTTGAGGGACTTTTTTGTTTTTTAATATGGCTTTTTCTGGCCTAACATGTGCTGTAATTTTTGAGTAGCTAGCCTAGCTTTCACTCTCAAGAAATCTGTAGGGTGGTCGATTGTTATCGATAGAATAGCCCTTTTACTGTTATCTTCTCTTTCTTCTAACTACCCGTGGATACACCAAACCCCAAACTCCTAGACCTTTTAAAATCTGCCCAGGTTCACCTGTCTAAAGACGACTGGGAGAGCCTAGCGGAAAAGCATCCCCCGGGCTCTTTATCCATGCTAGAGGCCCTGGTGGCGGCAGGGCAGCTCAGCGTAGAAAAGGCTTCTTTGTTATGGAGTGAAGCCATAGGCGTTACCTATGTGGACCCCTTTAGCAGCATTATACAAGCTGAGGTCATTACCAAGATCCCGGAGGAAATCGCCCGCAAGGCCTACGTCCTGGGCCTCTATGAGATCGCAGGCGTCATGACAGTCGTCATGGCAAATCCCCTGGATAGCGCCATGGTGCAACGCTTAGAGTCGCTTACGAGCACCAAAATCAGCCCTGTTTTTGCTCTTCCACGGGTCATTGTATCGGCTATTGATATTCATTATTCAAGTGAACAAAGTATAGCAGAGTCTATCAGCATCCTGGAAAATAGCCAGAAGGACATCCTAGACCAAGTCACCTCTACGGACCTTGCGCTGCTGAGCGAATCCACCCAGCTGATCAAAATCTTTGAGGCCCTCCTCTTTTTAGGCATCAAAGAACGCGCGTCTGATATTCATATCGAGCCTCAGGAAGACCTCACACGCCTTCGCTTTAGAGTAGACGGTCAGCTACGGGATTTTTTGCACTTTTCTAGCCGTATTCACCCCGCAATTGTCGCGCGGTGCAAGATCCTGTGCAACCTCAATATCGCCGAAACCCGTATCCCTCAAGATGGGCGCTTTGGCATGCCTGTGGGGTCGAATGTAATAAACTTTCGGGTGTCTTTCATTCCCACTCCTGGGGGGGAAAAGATCGTCTTGCGTATTTTAGTGCCTACGAATAAGAAAGACTTCCTGACGCTCGACCAAATGCTGATTTCTCAAAGCATGCTAAAGCCATTCAAAAGGCTCTTGCAAAGCCCGAATGGGATTATATTTGTTACCGGTCCCACAGGCTCAGGTAAAACAACTACACTCTTTGCTTCCTTGCACGAAGTGAACACCCCAGACGTTAACATCTCTACCATCGAAGACCCCATAGAAATACGGATCCCAAGCCTGAACCAAGCCCAGGTGAACGCGGGGATAAGCCTAAACTTCCCCACCCTCTTGCGCGCTTTTTTAAGGCAAGACCCCGATATTATTTTAGTTGGGGAAATCCGGGACTTAGAGACTGGTAAAATCGCCACTGAAGCCGCTCTTACCGGCCACCTCGTCTTATCCTCCTTACATACGAATAATGCCTTACAAGCAGTTATTCGTTTGGTAGAAATCGGTATCGCTCCCTACATGGTCGCACCCTCTATCTTGGGGGTCTTGGGCCAACGGCTGGCTGCGCGCATTTGCGATCGTTGCAAAGAGGCCTATACCCCTAGCCAAGAGCAGCTAGAAAAGTATTTTTTTGATATTCCGCATGACAGGGACATCTCCTTCTTCCGTGGCCGTGGCTGCCCCAACTGCCGCAATTCTGGCTACCGCGGTCGTATTGGCTTTCACGAGCTTGTCATCGTAACAGAGCACATGCGCACCCTCATTGCTCAAAACGCGCCCATACAGCATATCACCGAGGAGGCAGAGCGCGTAGGTTATCGCCCCTTGCGTTACGACGGCCTAAAAAAGGTCCTCCTGGGCCTTACCACCGTGGAGGAAATCGACGCCAACGCCTCCTTTAGCTTTTCTACCTAGACCTCTAGCCTCCCCCTACCACCTAGGATTGCAAGCCGCCCCATATCTAAATCCCAAACTTGTATTGCATACGTTCGAGCTAGCCTCTCCCAGTGTAGGCGTAGCAGGGGGTATAGGAGCTTGTGTAGGTCTAGATTCCGGCTTTTCTCTCAAAACATCCTCTACATCCACAGGCTGGGCTATCGCGCCGTTAAAAAGATTGGAGAGCAATCCTAAGAAAAAATGGGTAGGTTTGGTCATAAGTTTTACCATCTTAGTCTCCCCAAGTCTATAGTCTAGCTTTTTTCTTCCAAGTCTTGACTGCCTAGTTCAAGAAACTTTTTTAAAAAATAATCTTGATATTTGTGCAAAGAAATGCAAGTTTCTAGGCTTGTATTTTAAGAAAGCCTGGATGGCGGAACTGGCAGACGCGCTAGATTTAGGATCTAGTATCTTCGGGTGTGTGGGTTCGACTCCCTCTCCAGGCACTTTTTTGTATGCAGTCTACCTTTAGCCCCCTTAGGGCAGACGCTGCACTATCCCCTTTCAAAGCGCACTTACAATCCTCTAGTTTTTTTCGTAGCCTTGCTCTGTCTTTAAAAAATAGCTGATCGCCTGGGGCGACACGCCGAGCAGCTGCGCAGCCCTATTTTGCTTCCCTTGGGCCTCGTACAAGGCTTTATGAATGAGTTCAGAGCGCACCTTGGCCAAATAGGTCTCTAAGGAAAACCCTTCTCTCAGTTCAGGCAAGATCCACGCCTTTTCCTCTACTTTCTCTTTGAAAGGAAAAATATCTTCTACTTGTAAGACAGCCTCTTGGCTGATTAAAATAGCACGCTGTAAGGTATTTTGAAGCTCTCGAATATTGCCGGGCCATGGATAGTCTAGCATAGCATGTAAGGCTTCCTCGGATACAAACTTGGGCTGCCTTAGGCTTTTATTAATTTTGGCAAGTAAGCTATTCACCAGGCGTGGAATGTCAGACTTTCTGTCCCGTAAAGGAGGAAGCGTCACGACTCCAATATGGAGGCGGTAGTAGAGGTCTTCCCTGAAGCGATGTGCCCTCACTTCCTGGAGGAGGTTTTTATGCGTCGCCGCAATAATTCTCACATCTACCGAAACAGGCTCTGACTGGCCTACAGGCTCTACAAAGCCAGACTCTAAGGCCCGGAGCAAAGAAGCCTGTATCTTGGGAGACAGCTCTCCAATCTCATCTAAAAACAAAGTTCCTTTATTAGCCGTTCTAAATTTGCCGAGCTCATTATCTATTGCTCCTGTAAAAGCTCCCTTTTTATGCCCAAAGAGGATACTCTCGCTGAGATGCTCAGGTATAGCTGCGCAATTTAAGCAGACATAGGGCCTATCCTGCCGTTGGCTCATTTTATGAATCAATTTTGCTAAGAGATCTTTTCCCGTTCCCGTCTCCCCATTTAAGAGTATAGGTACATCATGTGCTGCTAAGGCTATTGCTGCCCTTACAGCTTCTTTAAAAGCGTGGTCTTCTCCAATAAGGCCTACTTTAGCTACCACTTCATCATTCAAGGTACTTGGGGTGCTATCCTTGCATTCCAAAATAGGCTGGGTGGCTTCTTCCCATATGTCCTCTTCTGCGTCTTCCCATAGAAACTCACTCTCAAAGTAATACTCATTGGGTAGGAAAATCTTCGCTTCTATAGATTTATTGCCTAAGATCTCAATCCAAAAAGAGTTGACTGCCGGGTTACCAGGGTTGAGGCCTAAAAAAAGCCGTGTAGGCTCTTGGATGCAGTAGCTACTCCAAAATACTTTAAGCTTATGGAGCAAACTTTGTTTGTCTTGCGATCCCATGATCTGGCAGATCACTTCACAGTCCACAAACACTTCCCGGATCTGCTTCGCTAAGGCCTCGCTCCTTTCTTTCAAGGCCTCTGGCGCCCATAATACTAAAGCATTCCACTTTGACTTATAAAACATATTCAGCACCGGCCCCAGCTTCTCTTCGTCTTTAGATAGAATATAGGGATCTTCGCTCGTTACAGTGGTTAGGAGAATCTTGCGCATACCTAAAAATCAACTTTTTTTGTGGCTTTATCAATCTTATTTTACTTTTTTTTCAATTTATCTTCATTTCAATCTGTCTTATCGTTTCTAGTATTTTTCCAAATGCTTTATTGTAAAGACCTTAGAAGAAACCATTATTAAAAAACAAAAAACTTAAAACTCTGGCATGACACCTGCTAAATTTTTGGAGACTTTCAAAAAACTATCCTAAGACAAGTTTTATTGAAACTCAATTTACCTGTTATAGCTTATAAAAACCATTATTTATGAAATCTAAAATTTTAATTTTTGATGCAGATGCCATCTTACCTGAATCCCTCCCATCCTACATACACCATGCCAATAGAACTCTACGCCAAACTATACAAACGCAACACTATCGAGAGGCTCGTACAAAGGCGAAGCTCGAAAGGCCCAATTTCATCTTCTTCGTCAGCAAGAGTCAAAACCATCTTAGCGCATTCGAGGCCTTTAAGGCCGAGCTGTCGGGGCATTACCTGACTCAAGATATCCCACTTATATACTGGTCCCCCTCGGGAAAGTGCCAGGGACAGGGAATTTCACTTCATGAAGCTCAGACTCCTAGCATACAAAAAGGGAATCAAAGTTCACTTTCCACGAGGAATCAAGATCCTACGTCGTTAGACGACCTTCCAGAAGACGGTCTTAGCTTGCTCAAGCTCATCTGTCAAGAACTCGAAGACAAGCTAAACCCATGCGATGGATCTTAAAAGCTCTCACCCTTTGCAATAGACTTCTTTCGAAACCGTGTATTTTGTTTTCTGGGCAGGAAAAAAATCAACCATACCCCCCCCCAATTGCTACACTCACTCTCTCTTTTTATTCCTTAAGATTAACTACAAGCGCTAAACTCCACAGATGCAGAAACCTTTTATCTCCTCCTGAAGGCCAAGCCTCCCTATTTGGGTCTTAATGGGTGTTAAGACCTTTTTGATAAGTGAAGTGATCCACAGTCCTACGGTTCGTTCATACCCAGACTTATACTCACAACAACAACAAGAGAGCAAAAGAAAAAGCTTCGTTCGAAACAAAGAAACCCCTTGGGTTTTTTCAGGGTCAACCTTTAGGCTATCTTTGGATAAAGCGAAGCTCGCTCTCTTCGAATCTCATCCTTAAAAATTACTCTATTTATGAAACCACTTGCGGACCTACATATTATCTTGCTTGGCCTGCGGGCGTCTCCCTACACTCCTAACTATGCTGTCTTCACTACGCTAAATTTCCTAAGAGGTCTATTATAGAAGCAGCTGCAGCCTTCAAAAAAAGATATTCCACTCTTGCTATTTCCTAGAATACTCTTAATACTCATTTTAGTCTTAGAAAAAAATTCTTAATTATGATTTTTTTTATATGGTGTTCCATGATTATGTCTTAGACTGCCTAAAACGCTATCCACAGCTTTTCTCCTGCAAAACGGATATCCAACAGGCGATTAACATTATCTTTCAAACCTTTGATACAGGCCACAAGCTCCTGATCTGCGGCAATGGGGGTAGCGCATCGGATGCTGATCATATTGCAGGAGAGCTTTGCAAAAGCTTCATGCTAAAGCGTCCCCTCCCGATCGAGTGGTATACAAAACTCAGTCCCGATTTGTATAAAAACTTACAAGCTGGCCTCCCCGCTATTTCACTGGCCCATCTCACTGCTCTCAATACCGCCTATGCTAATGACTGCTCGCCCTTACATATCTTTGCGCAAGCCGCCTTTACCTTGGGCCAAGAAGGAGATACGCTATTATGCATCTCTACATCGGGCAGCTCCAAAAATATTCTCCTAGCTGCCGAAGCTGCCAAGGCTAAAGGAATGCGTACGATAGGCCTTACCGGTAACAATAGCCCCTTGCTTTCTCAGCTTACCGATTGTTGTATCTCCGTTCCGGAAACGCTGGTGTATAAAGTTCAGGAGCTCCATCTTCCTGTCTATCATACGATCTGCCGTTCCGTAGAAGACCTATTTTATGACGAACCCTTTGATCTTGATTTACCATAGACCATCATGCCACACTTAACCAAAAAACCAACGATTTATTTGCCATTCTTAGGCCCACAAGTTTTAAAAATTGCCCAAATGGTAGCAGATATAGGCGGCCAAGCCTATTTAGTGGGGGGCTGTGTCCGAGATATGCTCTTGGGCCTAACGCCAAAGGATATTGATATAGAAGTGTTTCACATAACACATAATGAGCTAGAAGCTATATTAAAAAAAGAGTTTAAAGTGAATTTCATCGGTAAGTCCTTTGGGGTGTTCAAGCTAAAGGAATACCCCATCGACATCTCTACCCCTAGGTTGGAGACGATTATAGGCTACACACACAAGTCTTTTTGCGTCAGTACAGACCCCCACCTCTCAATCACAAAAGCCGCTGAACGAAGAGATTTCACTATTAATGCTATTTTTCTAGATCCTATTACTGGCACAATACATGATCCATTTAATGGGAGAGAAGATTTGCAAAATAAGGTGCTACGCCATGTGAGTCATAAGTTTACCGAAGATCCCCTCCGTGTCCTAAGAGGGATGCAGTTTGCGAGCCGCTTTGAGCTCACACCTCACCCTACGACTACAGCGCTCTGTAGCACCCTAGTCCCCTATTATCTCCCCCATGAAAGAGTTTTTGATGAGTGGCAGAAGTTGCTCCTCAAAGGGACAAAACCTTCTTTAGGCCTAGAATTTCTAAGGAAAAGCGGTTGGCTCCGCCACTATCCAGAACTCCAACACCTCATCAACTGCCCACAAGACCCAACCTGGCATCCTGAAGGAGACGTGTGGACGCACACCTTGCATGCTATGGACAACTTTGCAAGAAAGCGCATCGATAACCCTGAAGAAGATCTGCTCATCGGCTTAGCAGTCCTCTGTCATGATTTTGGCAAGCCTCTCACAACACACAAGGATGCCCAAGGGCGTATCCGCTCTCCTGGGCACGATGTCGCAGGGGAAGAGCCCACCCGGAGTTTTCTCAGCTATCTCACTCGCAATCGATTACTGATCGAAAAAGTCGTTCGACTTGTAGTATTGCACATGCGTCCTGGTGAGCTGTTTAAAAGCAAAGCTAGTGATGGCGCTATACGCAGATTAGCTAACGCTGTCGGAAGAATGGATAGACTCCTTCGCGTCGTTGAAGCAGATGATGAAGCTCGCCCCCCCCTCCCCCCCAATAAAGAAATCATAGAATGGTTGCTGGATCGTTGTGAAATGCTTTTAATCAAAGACCAATCTCCCGTCCCTTTCATTTTAGGCAGGCACCTCATATCCCTAGGGCACGAGCCGCATCCTCTCTTTTCTCAAATCCTAAAGCTTTGCTTTGAGGCCCAGCTAGATGGCCGCTTTCATGATGAAACCTCAGGCCTTGTCTATCTCCAAGAGGAAATCTTGCCTACCTTTAAAAAAAGCCTTAGAGCAAAATCCCTTCCAGAGAAACCTCCCCCCCCTAGCCTGACTCCTCATACGAGCCAAGCTCTCATAGCTGAGGTATAAGGTCCTAAAAATCTCAAGCCTCATCATTAAGGATCCTTCCGCTGTGTTGATGAGTACTCACAAACTCCCTCACTGCCTCTTTCCTCCACACCTACAAGGCCCTCCCTTGAAAGACATTTGTTGAAGGGTTACCTAGCTCATTAGCTGGCCAAAGCCTTCTTTTCCTTGCAAGCTCTAGACCCATCCCAAAGGCTGACTGCCCTTTGTACGCCTCAAGTAGAGGTCACTCCAGCAGTAGCGATATCCCTTTTTTGCTCTTTCATTGGACCTTTTTAACAGCTTCTCCGCTCCAAAAGCTTTCCTGCTTGCTCTAGGGGGCAAAATGATAAGACCGCTTTTTCAACTCTCTCAGGACTCAGCCCCAAAGGCTTTAGCTTCACAGTTCTAAAATTTGAATGACTACTCTCTCCATACAGCCTAGCCTATACATAGCTTTCTAAGGCCTAGTAAATAAAAGTAGGGTATTTTAGTGGGCATGCCTACACTCTATGTCCTATGTATCCAGGTCTTGCTGATTCTATCTTTATAGGCGCTTCTTTGGGTGCTCTTAGTAGGAAAAAACTTCTTCACTCTTAAAAAAGAGGGCAATTTCCTTGCTGGCAGCCTCTACACTATCCGAAGCATGCAGGATATTGCGCATCTTGTCTGTACCCAAATCTCCACGCAAGGTACCTTTAGGAGCAGCCTTAGAGTCTGTAGGGCCCAGAAGGTCTCTCACCGCCTGAACCACCTGCTCTCCTTCCAATACCGCCATAATCACAGGAGACTCCGTCATAAATCCTACAATTTCAGGGAAAAAAGGCTTATCCGCAACGTGAGCATAGTGGGTCCTTAAAATAGCTTCGTCCAATTGCGCCATTTTAAGAGCCACACACTTAAAGCCAGGGCGACTAAGACGCTCTATCACCGTTCCAAAATGCTGCCCCAATATGCAATCGGGCTTAAAGATAAGAAAAGTTTTTTCCATAATGATCCCTGATTTTCAGAACTTTTGTCCCTATTTCAAGTCTAAAAGATGATCATTTTTCCTATAGCCTACGCTCTTTACCCATTAGATCTCTTGCAGAACCACGTATTATCTTGGTTGGCCTGCCGGGCGTAGCTCATAGAGCGAAGCCTGGTTTCTGGGCAGGAAAATTTTGTTAATTTGCTTGAAAGCTTACCATTTGGCGTGTCGGGCGTAGCTCGCAGAGCGAAGCCTGAACGAACCCAGAGAGCAAAAGACAAGGGTTATGCAAGAGGTCTATTCAAAGACTCACCCAGGGCTTTTTAGGTCCTATCCTGTACTCAGGATACAGCCTTAGTAAGCAATAAGACCTAGCTCAGCTGTCTAGCTTTCAGTTTGCAACGGTTTTTTAAAGACATGCTGCACGACTGCTATACTGGCTTCTGCTGCTAAGGCCTCCACAAAGGGGTCATTTTTATAATCCGAAAGGTATGTGATCTTCTTTATTCCAGAGGCGGACAAAATTTTAAAGCAATGAATGCAAGGATAGTGGGAAATATAGGCTGTAGCCCCATCCAGAGAAGTGCCTCTCCTGGCTGCATCCGTCACGGCATTTTGCTCTGCGTGTACAGTAGAAAGCTCATGGTCATCCCTTACTCTTGGGTGGTGCGGAGCCCCAGGCAAAAAGCCATTGTAGCCAGCTGCGATAATCCTATGCGGGTGGGGCTGGGGAGAGACCAGGACGCAGCCTACATGTAAGCGGTCTGAAGGTGAGCGCGAAGCCAGAAGAAGTGTGGCTGCCATAAAATAATCATCCCAAGAGGGCCTTTCCTCCCAGCTAGCAATGAGGCTTTGTAAGAGTTCTAGTTCTGGACGCATACGATGAAACAAGACCCCCTAGTCTGACTCTTCCTGAGCTTCCGTCAAGAGCTTTTCCGATGGCTGAGAAAGAGCTATACTCGGAGCGCCTAGATCCAAGGGTTGTTCCTTGTGGGGAGACAAAAAGATGAGCTCCAATGCCCGCAAAGGTAGATGAATAGCTATTTTTAAGCCCTCAGTATCTAAGCTGGCTTCCCCTTTAGTAACAAAGGTCTTTGGAGCCAAACGAAGAGCTTCTAGGCTAGGCCCTCGCTTATACCAGGCAAGCAGATTGCAATCAGCCCGGATGAGACAAGGCTGAGTAGCTTCTGTAACTTGAGGAGATGCAGGAAAATCCAGACTCTCCACCATAGCTGCTAACCCATCCGTATGGGTGGTAAAAATGCCGTAGTTTTCTGTGCTCCCACTGTAAAGGGTGCAATCCCGGGATGCCTTATTATCTCCTTTAGCCTGAGCCTGAAACGTTAAAGCATGAAAGAAACAATCTCCTACTTTTAAGGCAGAAGGCGTCAAGTTCGCATGGATGATCTGATCTTGATCGGGGCTTAGGCTTTGCCAGAAAGCTGGCAGATACGACACCTGGCCTTGGGCTATAGCATACACCTCTGCCTGGGTAAAGGCTCCTCCCTGAAAGAGGGTAAAATCTAAGACGCTAAACCCAAGGCCCAGATCATTGTTATGAGGGTAAAAGCAATATAAAAGACTCTGACCATTCCAGGCTCTTTCAAAGGAGGCTAAGCTTTGTAAACCCAAAGTCAGCCAAGAAGAGCCCTTTGCGCCAAAGCCTTGCCCAGAGCTTGCTAGGCTCAAACTGTCTAAGGCCAAAGCCTTAGATTGCAAGTAATTCAGATAAGTGACTAAACTCTGTGGCTGGATAGCTAAATTCGCTTTAAAAAATGCCCTTGGAGGGTCCTCCAGGTCTAAAAAAGAGAGCTCTTTTGCTTGGGCCTTAGCAAAAAATTCTGCTAGGGCTGTACCTGGACGGGCCTTCAGGGTAGAAGTGATGTCTAGCCTATCCTCTGAAGTCACATAGTTAAGACAAAGCCTAATTGTTTCCAAAGAACGGATTTCCTGCTTTAGGACCAGAGCCAAAGGCCTGTTTTCGTAGAGTATTGCAGTATCTTGTATCACACTAGGGGCAAAGCTCTGAAGAAGGAAGTGATACAAGGCTTGCATCTCTCCTTCTAGGCCTTCGCAAGAAAACAAGCAGGAGATATCTTCCGTTTGTGGAGCATTAAGATAGCTCAGCCAGGCGTCTTTATCCTCATTTTGGCTAAAGCTATCAGCTGCTGCTAGACTGATAAAAGACCAACCTTGGCGGTGGTACACTGTCCATCCTTGCTGGGCTAAGGTATCCCTAAGAGAGCTAGTCTCTTTTAGCTTTAGGGCAATAAAAGCCAATCTAGAAGCACGATGCGGTTCTTTTTTACCCAAAAAAAGGCCTATAGGACTTTGCGGACTTAAGTCCTCAAAATCAGGATAGCCCAGGTCCAGCAGGTAACTCAGCAAGCTTTCTTCTAAGGCTTGCCCGGGGATAAATCGCCGGAGTAGATCCGTATATAAGGGGCCCACAGCGTGTACATCCCGCAAGACCCATGCAGCATCCAAGCTCTGCGGCAAGCCTAAATCAGCCCTAAGGGGCAGCTGCCCTAGAGCGATGCAGGCGCTTAGGCAAACTAGGCAAACCCTATAAAAAAGCTTTCGAATCTTAAATCGGATCATAAATACTTGATAATTTTCAGGATATTAGCATTATTTTCGCGAGCATACAGGATAGAATGCATCAGCTTTTTAACCAAATACAACCCGAGACCTCCTTGCTTTCTTTCTGCTAAAGACGATTCTAAGGGCGGGCAAGGAGTATCCTGTAAGGGGTTAAAGGCTATCCCTTCATCTTCTATACGCATGAGGACTTGAGCAGGCTCAGCTTGGTAATGTATATCCAGACTAATAGTGTGTTCTTTTGAATCTGGAAAGCCATAAAGAATAATATTACTAATAATTTCTTCTAGGCAGAGGTTTAGCGTATAAACCGTCTGCTCATCTAGCTTGTATTCCTTTCCAAATTGTGCAATATCCTGGCCAAGCTTGGCCACTTCTGAAATCCTATTTTTATAAATAACTTTCATACAGCCATATAGGGGTTGAATTGAATCTGTAGGAGAGAAAAGTCATCCTCAAAATGCTCTTGGCCCTGGAATCTCTGAATGTCATTCAATATTGCCTTTAATGCATCAGAAGAACCTTGATGGCGTAATAGAATCTGCTTAAACCCTTCAATGCCTAGGATATCTTTTGAAGTTTTGGAAAATACTTCAAAACAACCATCACTAAATAGATAGAGCGTGGCTGGGCCATCGATGGATAGCTTTTTGAGATGGAACGGCAGGTGAAATTCTGTCCCTATGATTAAACCTTCAGTACTGAGTTCTTCTATAGATCCCTTATTCTGAAGGATTAGAGCGGGCGGGTGCCCTCCATTAGCATAAACAAGCGTCTGCTTGCTGACTGAATACACCCCATACCATATGGTAAAATACATTCCATTTTGCTCAGACATTTGAAAAGCCCTATCCAGCCCATTTAAAACACCTACGGGGTCTTTAAAATCAACCGCAGGAAGGCTATGCGTCCGCAAAACATTCATTACTGATACGGATAACAAGGCAGCCCCCACACCATGCCCGCAGACATCTAGAAGGTAGATAGCAAAGTGGTCCTCATCTACCCAATGATAACCAAAAGCATCACCCCCAAGCTCTGCTGAGGGCACGTAGACCCAGTCTACAGTTAAAGTTTTTTCTAGTTGTAGAGGCAAAGGCAGGATAGACTGCACATATTTTGCAGCCTCATTCAGCTCTTGCTTGAGCCTTGCAAAAGCGGTATTGCGCTCTAGCCAATTAAAGTAAGCCTGGGTATGATAACGAATACGGGCTATCAATTCCAGAACATTTGGAAGCTTTACCAAATAATCATTCGCTCCTAATGCAAAAGCCTGAGACTTGACTTCAGCCTCCTCCTTAGAAGACAAAACAATGAGAGGCACAGAACTATACACGGGGTCTTGCTTTAGCTTTTCTACAAGCTTTAGGCCATCTACACCTGGCATCATGAGGTCCTGCAAGATAAGGCAAGGCTCAGCAGCCTTGAGATCCGCCTCCAGTGTGGCTATGTCCTTGCAATAATGCAGCTTTAGGTCCCGCTCTTGTTTTAACATCTCTTGCAAGGCCTTGGCTACAATGAGCTGATCATCAATCAGTAAAATAGAGATCATCTTTAGACTTCTTTCGAAACCCTGTATTTTGTTTTCTGGGCGAGGCCAAATAAATGAAAAACCGGCCTGTCGCCCGAAGCCTTGGCGTAGGGGGAAGTGTACGCAAGAGTACATGAGGATTTTGAATTTGTTTTTGACGAACCCAGGGAG
>JACCDN010826364.1_pt1 | contig 14883 bp, 15 predicted proteins | sample 7441691 | NCBI WGS metagenome assembly JACCDN01 (sample SAMN15323439, study PRJNA562643) | freshwater metagenome | isolation source: river surface water | place: USA:Blue River Watershed | collected 2017-08-16
CGCACCAACCTGAGCCACAACGCAGCGCCATTGCTGACCGTTGAAGCGCTTATGTGTGTCTTAGCGAGAGGCAGTTAATAAGTTCTGGAAAAACTTTTGGGTCTAAGAGTGACATGCAAGTCCCGAATGGTGTCGCAATTAGCACTAACGGAGAGGAAATGAAAGCAATTCCGAATTTCAAAAGAAATTCCATAGAATATGGATTCTAGATTCAAAGGATCAGTTAAACAGCGAAGTTACAGAATTGGCTACGTCTATGAATAGGGCAGAAACGACTTTAGGACCAGTTAAGTGTTCTAACAAATTTGTTTAAACACTCAGGCCAAGATCGACGGAACTCGCTGATGTGCCAGTAAAGTCATGCCACCAAAGGTTATTTGATAAGAAAAGAAAGAAGTTTCATGCAGATTCAACGCAACAATTATCAATTGAGATTGAATAAGTTGCTTTCATTGGGAATTGTAAAGAGTCTCATTCTTATTCTTCCTGTACCCATAAAAGTGATCGTTAAGCAGAAACTTCTTAGAGATGTAAAAGAACCACAAATCCACCAAGATGAATTTATCAATGTTCTGAATTCAATTCGCAATTTAAATATTAGTTCTATCAATAGAACCAATGAGATGGAGGAATTTCTATGTTCGGTTGTCGGTCTCAACAATGAATCTTTACACCAGCAACCTTCCGAACTGACAAGTTTTTTTGGAAAAGGATTGCATCTTTGGCAATACCCAAATCAGCTCTCCTCCTTTCTTCTCAACGAGGCTGAAAACCTAAAGAGCGTGAATCGTTACATTGAAATAGGTTCTAGATGGTGTGGAACCTTTATACTCATTTCGGAAATTCTCTACAAACTCAATCCAGATCTGAAAGAAGTGATTGCAGTAGATGTTATTGAACAACCAAGAGTGTTAACTCTATATGCGAAATATCTCAATGAAAATGGAGGGCCAAAACTCACTTACTCAATGAATGGGTCCGAATTTCTTAGGGAATTCTGCCACAAAGAAAACCAAAGAACTTTGTGCTTTATTGACGGAGACCACTCGCTAGAAGGTGTTATGCGAGACCACGAAATAGCGGTAAACATATCTGAGATGATCGTTCATCATGATGTATATTCCGATGCAACACCTCAAATTCGAAGATTTTGGAATTTCATCCAGACTCTACAATCTCAAGAGTGGAACTTTAGAGAATACGTTCAGCAATACAATTCGGTTAGCGGTAATTATTTGGGAATTGGTTTTATGATAAGAAAAAATACCGAAATCAAAAAAAGTAAGTGATTATCTTTTAATGATTCTCTTTACAAATGCTTTTATTTGGTGCAGCAATGCACGTCTTTTGGAAAACAATACGTCAGGCTCCCCGTGAGGATAAACTATAGAGATCTCGAATCCCTTCCACCCACCTTTTTTTGTGTACTCACTTCCCGAAATGTATCTTGTTCTTGAATCTCTTTTCGAAAAGTGCCCATTAGCGACCAGATCATCCGCTTCCTTGAAGGTAAGGTCATTCACCTCACGAATTTTTACTAAATTTACGGATGGTGCGTTTAAACTTGTAAGGACATAATCCTTAGAAATCACCCGATATCCCAAATCAAAAAACTTTTGTATTCGATTCTTATCACCAAGAAGCATGGATTCTGTCACACTCGAAAATGTGAGAGGGTATGACTCCCAAGGGTGCCACTCTTCCCGGACTTTTCGCGTTGACATAAATGCAACAGACTGAGGGTGATCTAGATTCGAAGAGAACAAATTTATCGCTCCTATCCCAACTTTCGCTTTAGAAACCAAATCTTCTATGCACTGCTGAATCCACTGCTTAGGAGTCTCCTCAGAAAACAAGATATCGTCTTCAAAATGTAGAATGTAGTCCCCTTCTGAATTTTCAAAAGCCAAATTCGAGTTTGACCACATGCATGATATTTCTTCAATGTAGATAACCTTAGCCTTCTCCTCCAACTTTGCTAAGTTTTTGCGGTGCGGTGCACCTATATCACCTATACTGAAATCAACGATGATTAATTCCAAGTTGTCATAGTCAGTACTTCGTAAAAAGGAATTGATTGCTGATTCTAAGTAATCAGAACGGAATCCAGTGACCCAATACGCTGTAACCAATGGCGATTTACTCAAGTAGCACCCACCTTAGAACCTCTTTAAGAGTACAATATCTTAAAAATAGAAAAGGTGTTTAGTGGTACACACAGCTATGAAAAGTCTTCTAAAGTTCACTTCTAAGATTCTTGGGAGTGATAGAACCCTTCGCGCTTTAGAGAAAATGACTGGCCTGATAAATGTACTTGAGAGTGCAAAAAATTCTTTGCCTCCATCTGATATTACAAAAATGATTGTGATCAATGGACAAGCGATGGAATTTAGAAGCTATCGCAAAGATGCGATGAATCGCCCGCTCAAACGAGGACTAAAAAACTGGGAAACTAAATCTTTATTGATGTTCTCGGAGCTATCCAAGTCTTCAAGAGTAATACTTGATATTGGCTCTTACACAGGAATTTATGCAATTGTTGCCGCTAAATCGAACCCAAACGCAAAAGTATTCGCGTTCGAACCAAATTCTGAGTTGGCTCCGATACTCAAAGAAAACATTAGTTTGAACTCTCTGTCAAATGTTGCGATTGAAGTCGTCGCTCTGGGTGCATTAGAATTCACGGCTGATTTATACATTGGAAATTCATCCGACACTGCTTCAATCAAGGGTTTTGGGGATGCTTCCGCGAGAAAATTAGAGGTTAAAGTCCATGATTTAGATACCCTTTTGAGTAGGCACGTGGTTACCGGTGTAGATTTGATTAAAATTGATGTGGAAGGCTATGAAATCGAGGTTCTAGAAGGTATGAGTGGTCTCCTAAATGACTCTCATCCAATATTGATAATTGAAGCGCTCACCATGGATGAGTTAGATAAACAACGAGAGTATTTGAAGAAATTTGGTTACCTGGAGCCAATACAAATGGGTGCACTAAATGGAGACTTACGGAATTATATTTGGCACGTATCGGCGAGTAGCACAAGAGTATTACGAGCTCTAACAGTTCTTTGAAAGGAAGTCATTTTCGAGATAAAATCTCTTAAAGCATTTGTTGCAACGGCATACTTCATTTTTTTGAACAATTAATTTCCCAGTATAGCAATGTTCACAATTAGCACCGACGTTCGAAACAGAAATTAATTGCTGCGGTTTTGACATTAGATTTTTTGACTTTGTAATAAAGTTTCTAAAATTTCGAATTTTTTTTAATCTTTTTTGATTTCTTCGGTTTATACCAAATAAACTGTGTAACTCATCTGGGCTCTTTATGAAATTTTTACCGAGCTGATACTCGCTCATGAAAGTCCGCTCTTCATCACTGTGTTTAGAACTCCTTAGGAACTCAAACATCGCAATATCATTCTCATTCACAATTCCACCTTGGATCAAATCGGGTTTCAAGGAGGAAATATAAGTTTTTACTCCTACTAGATTAGCCCGAAATAGATGAGGACCGATGTAATTTGTGATTAAACCTTCTAATTTTAAATACTCAGTATGTTTAATCGAGTGAAAATCGGTATGACCTGTAAACGTCTGGGGTTGAATTTCAAAACCCTTTGACTCATACGCATGAGCAATTTCCGCAGAAACTCTTTCCCAGGGATGAAAGAACACTTTGGCCGGACCAGATACAATCAACAAAGAATCCTGAATAAAAACTAGGTGCCTCGCGAATCTTTCTGACTGATTGTCGGTTCGTCTAAACTGTGGGTAGAGTGCCCAGTCATTGGTTGGAACCGTTTCTTGTTTCCGACAGCTACAAATTCTCAAATGATAAAGAAATGGATCTCCGATAGGAATAAAACCCCTTAGATCATTTTTTTGTATAAAGTCAAAAAAGGAACCACCCCAGACAAAGATTGGGTAACTAAAGTGTAATCTCTTGTTCTGGCCAACCCATCTTTGATCTAACCAATAACTATGCTGAATTTCACCAGGGATGATTAGATTTGGAGTATGAGTATATTCTTCAAAAACTCTAGAGTTCCCAAATCTATGATTTACTGGAAACATCAAACAAGCTCGATTGTTTTGAGAAGTTCTTGCAAATCACAATCCAAGCGATTTGCCTCGGAAAAAGCCATTGCGGCTTGAATCGAATTCATTAATCGACCATCAGTTGCCTGGAACCCAAAATGACGGGCACCCAATACACCTTTAGGTACTTCCGGTCCATAATTGACGTCAAAGTAGAAGAACTTCTTTTGATGTTTACTTAATTTTTCCCACTTTATCGGAGAAGAATTCTGCTTAGGCGACCCAAGAGGCGTGCAATTAATTAGGACATCAAAGTTGTTATCAGCTGTGTAAAAGTTTTCTATGGAAATCACATTCTCGTCCGAAATGTATCTGTTGGATAGATGTTCAATATTCAAATTTCTGCTTACAAAGCAAATTTCACTCTCGGACACATTCAACGCACTCATCAACTCAACTTTTATGTTTCTAGCAACTGGTCCAGTGCCATAAATTAGAAACCTTTTCATTTCATTGAGATTGCTGGTTCGAATTAATGACTCTATGGCAGCCGGTCCATCAAAGTTCTTTACACCAATTTTCCCTGTCGGTGAAAATTGAAAAAAATTTGCAGATCTGGACTGTATAACATTTTCGGTACACTGATTTTGAAACCAATATGGGCTGTCCTTTAAAGGAGATGCAATTAAGCCAGAGCTGAATTCTTTCTCGCTCTGAATAATGTACATCCTTTTGATTAGCTCATCTCGTGAGCAGTCAATCGGAATCATCTGAGAGTCGATATCAAAAAGCTTGTAAAGGGCATTCCATATTCGTGGAGATCGTGCAAATTTAGCAACATTTTCACCGATAATTAATGAATTCACACAGATCCTAACCCTTCGGCGTTAGAGCTAATCTTACCGATATAGATTTCTCAACAAGATTCTGAAATTCATTGAACGACATTGCTTGCAATGGATCAACAGCAGCATTGCGAGGGTCTGGATGAACTTCGATCATCAGACCATCAGACCCAGCTGCTATAGAGGCCAAAGCCATAGGTTCAACCCAATTTGCCCAAAAAGTAGCGTGCGATGGGTCTGTGATAATTGGAAGGTGGGAAAGTTCTTTGAAGGCGGGTATGACTTGCAAATCAAGCAAGAAACGGGAAGTTGATCTATGAGTGTGAGGAGCCACCACACCCCTTTCGCACATTACCAACTGGTCATTACCCTCATTTAAAATGTATTCAGCTGCGCCGAGCCAATCACGCAATGAAGATCCAAATCCTCGCTTTAACAAAATAGGTTTCTCCGTTCTTGCACACGCCTGAAGCAAGTCGAAATTTTGCATGTTGCGCGTCCCAATTTGTAGCATGTCTACATGACTGGCGACCTCGTCTAGATTATTGACGGAAGTAACTTCAGAAACAGTAGGAAGCCCTGATTCTTCGGAAGCAGCCTTCATCCATTTCAGACCAGCTAGACCGGTTTCAAAATACTTTTCAGAGCGATATGGGAATGTTAGGGGCTTGAAAGCACCACCTCGGAGAATGTTAGCCCCAGATTTTTTGACACTGAGAGCTGTTTCGATAATCATTTCCTCGGATTCCACAGTATTTGGACCCGCCATAATGACAAATGAATTTTGAGAAATTTCAACTCCGCCAACTCGAACAATGTGATTCTTTAAGCTCTTACTTGTCGATAATTTAAGTTTTGTTTCAAGATCATCCAGACCAACATCTTTTCCTGGATTTGCATTTGAGAGCGTCATTACACTTATTGTCCTAACTTGATTGATTTTGCATTACTGGAAATTTCGGTCATTTTTTCTTCTTCCATACTAGAATATATGGAGTGCACCAAAACGAGAGCCCTAATAGAATCAGTTAAATCGGTTTTAACACCACCTTCTAATACTGCGTTGACAAAGTTATTGATTTCTTGGGTATGACCTAAGCCATATCCGCTTGGTATATCAGTTTTAACAAGTTCCCTGGCTTGAGTTTCACCTGGCTCTTGAAGACTTAATTTATTTAATGCTTGACCACCCAAATCAAATATTCCAACACTTGTGATGACGGAAATACTCGCCTCTACATCAGATTTTGAAACAGCTGTCGTAAGTTCAAATGTAAAAGGGACCCCATTTTTTGATACAAAAATTCCTACGGCTGTGTCCTCAGCCTCCAGGAGATGTTTTCTTTGGAAACCTGCTGCCAAAACTTTCTCCATAGGGCCAAAGAGTTCATCTAATGCAAAAATATGGTGAATCGCTTGTTGTGAAATTACTCCTCCGTCCATCTTCCACGTCCCGTGCCAACCATCTTGATAGTAAGTTGATTCTCGACTCCATCGAAGTCGGAGACCACCAGCAATAACCGTGATAGCTTTTTTTGGGTCAATTAATTTCTTTAGTTCCTGAACCGCCGGGTTAAAGCGATTTTGAAGAACTGATTGGACGTAGACATTTTCAATTTCAGCAACTCTTTGTAACTCGTGTGCTTCATCAACTTTAAGACATATCGGCTTCTCTATAAGAGTTGGCTTCTTCTTTAAGATTGACTGTAGTGCAGACTCAAAGTGATCACCCGATGGTGTCAGAATAAACACAGCATCGATTTCACTTGATGCCAAGAGTTTGTCAAGTGAGTCAAAGGAACGAATACTTTCTCTTTGGCTAACTTCTTGGAGTTTGACTTGATTCTTGTCAAACAGGCCGCGAAATTCAATCTGTGGAAGCAGGCCAATTTTTGATAGGTGGAGGTAATGCTCGAATACGCGACCAACACCCACGATCCCAATTTTCAATTTCACGCTTTAACTCTTTGCACTCTTAGTAATCAGCATTAAATCATCTTTGGTCTTTATTTCAAGCGATTCAACTTTACTTTCGATGATGTTTAGTTTAATCCTCTTTCCGAGAGAAACTTCTTCCCGAATAAAATCACGGGACAAAATAGACCCATACCCAAAAATACTCACATACTTACGTGAACTATTCAAAGATGCTGGTAACTCTTTTGTCCAACTGTAAGCAACCGATCCGTCTTCATTTGCGTCATCAGACCATAATGAGTGGTTAAGAGGCGTCACTGAGATGAGAGAATCAAATTCCGTGAATTGAAAATCTCTTATTTTCTTAGATAAACTTTCCCAGTTCCTAAACGGAAAATTTCCATTTAGGAGAATCCAGTGTGAGAAATCAATTGACTGATTTTGGATTTCTGAATCAGACCTCTTTAATATTTCGAAAACATCAACAAAATCAAAGGTAGAGTAGATATCCCTTTCAATTATGAATTCGACTTGCAAAGACTTTGCTTTTTCTATCAATGAAAGATCATCGGAAATTAATGCAATTCGTGATGCTACAAAACGTGATTTAATCTCAGTAATCATATAAGTAAATGATTCAATACCTATTTGAGTCACATCTTTTGCTCTGGCTGGTATGGCAAATATTGGGCTAAACTCCTTTTCAAGAGCTGGCTCGAATTTTTCGTAATCGTAAACGCCGGCTGTTTCTAGAACCGCCATAACCTTTTTAGCTCGCAGGGGATTTGCATCATGGTTGATTCCATGCCAATGATAAACACTAGCTTCTGGTTCGTACACGAGAGTCATTCCTTCGTCAATTACCTTTTTACCCCAAATTCTGTCTTCAACATTTGTTACCTTGCCATCAAAAGGAATTTTTTCCCAAATAGATTTTCTAACTGCACTATTGGCATTGTGAAAAAAAGGATCCTTGAATTGAATTTTCTTATCCATACCAAAGGTTGTGAGCAGATCCCGCTTGTCAATATCAGATGAGTAAGATAGCGGAAGCTGCCGCCCATAGATTCCAGCTACGTTTGGATCTTTAAAATCCTGCAATAAATTCTTGAGCCAATATTCACTTGTTGGGACACAATGTCCAGAGAGACAAACTACAAATTCTCCTTGAGCATTTTCAATTCCAATATTCAAGGCTTTTCCCGGAAGAAATTCGCTAATCGACAAGACTTTAACGGGAAAATTCTTTACTTGGGATAAGGTCGAATCAGTAGATTCGTTATCTACTAAAATTACTTCAAATGAAACTTCAACTTGATTGAAGATAGCATTTAGGCAATGCGTAATCCACGTTTCTTCGTTTTTTGTTCGTAAAATTATACTTGCTAGTGGTTTCTCATCATTTTCCATTTTGTCGCCTGATTCTTATTGCGCATTCAGCCAATTTGAGATCTTCAGCCGTATGAATATCTAGGCTGGTAAAATCATCTTCAGTTACTTCGATAAACACTTTATCTCCAATGCGTCGCCCACTTCTCCAAATGTTTGCTCTACTTATCGAAGCTATGCCAGTGTCTTCGCGAACAATATTCTCTCTAACTTGACGTGAAGAATACACTCTCATCCAAGTCAAGAGTCTTTCCCAATTTCCGTACGAATCTACCTTCCAATAGTTTTTGGTGGTTTTGTAGCCGGAAAAATAGCTTTCAATTGAGGGATTATTATTAAGGTAATCAATACCACGGTCGATTAATCCCGAAGGGCGTATCACAGAAGTTCCAGTTAAGAAAACACAATAGTCATAGGTTTTCTTCTTTATTGATTCCATTTCGTTTAACGCATGTGTTAGCACCGACTCTGTTGTTGAAAGGTCATCAGATAATTCTTTGGGGCGAATAAATGGAACTTGAGCTCCGTGAGAGAGTGCCACATTTGCAATGTCTTCCGAATCGGTGCTCACTACTATGTCAGTAATGAATTTTGATTCAAGCGCGTATCGAATAGCATGCGAGATAAGAGGAGATCCGTCAAGATTCAAAATATTCTTGTTCGGAAGTCCTTTAGACCCACCTCGAGCAGGGATAACACAAAGCACCTCGAAAATTTTTCCTGATTTAACCACTCGTCAAGTTTAGTCTAGGGCCCAAGAAAAAGTACCTTTAATGGTATTTTTTGCAGATGAATATGTCATTTTCCCCGCCTAGAGTCCTAATAGTCGGTGCTGGGTTATCAGGTGCAGTTTTGGCAAGGCAGCTAGCTCAAAAAGGGATTTTGGTAGATGTTATCGAAAAACGATCAAACATTGCAGGAAACGTTTATACAGAAATTGATGAGTCCTCGGGAATATTAAAGCACATATATGGTCCACATATTTTCAATACCAATAACGAAGATGTTTGGAGATACGTTAATTCCTTTTCAAAATTCTCAAATTTTACAAACCGAGTTAAAAGTAAATACCAAGGAGAAGTTTATTCGTTACCAATCAATCTTCATACAATAAATCAATATTTTAAAAAGAGCTTAAGTCCTGCAGAAGCAGTTCAGTTTATCGAGCAAGTTCGCTATAAGCACATTAAAAATCCTTCGAATTTCGAAGAACAAGCATTAAGTATGGTTGGCCCGGATTTGTATCATGCATTTCTTAAGGGGTATACCTTGAAACAATGGGGAACGGACCCTAAGGAGATACCTGCTTCGGTTCTAAAGCGATTACCATTGCGATTCAACTATAACGATAATTATTATGATAAGAAATATCAAGGAATTCCGCTAAAGGGCTACACGCACCTGGTAGAGAATATTTTGGATCACGAAAAAATATCCTTAAAACTGGAAACAAATTATTCAAAAGATCTAGCCGATGGGTATACCCATGTTTTTTATTCGGGAAAGATTGATGAATATTTTGAATATTCTTGTGGGGAACTTGGCTACCGTACTGTGTATTGGGAGGATCAAAGACTCGTAGGAGATTACCAAGGGAATCCAGTCATGAATTATGCCGACTTGTCTGTACCATTTACGAGAATAGTTGAGCATAAACACTTCGCACCCCATGATGAATTTGAGCAAACTATTGTTTCTTTCGAATATAGCAAAGAGACAACCAGAGAGGATGAACCTTTCTACCCAAAAAGATTAAGAGCCGATATGGAAATCTTGGAAAGATATCAAAATCTGGCAAGTGAGCTTGATAGCGTGACATTTATTGGCCGATTAGGAACATATAGATATTTAGATATGGATAAAGTGATCGAAGAATCATTCGAAATTGCGTCTAAACACCTGGGCAAGTTCCTAAAGTAGGGCAGATCATGTAATAGTATTGCCAAACTTAAGGAGAATAATGACAACCAAAGTACCTAATTTCAATACATTTTCAACAATAATAGACCGTCTTTCCATAGAAAACGTGAAGCTTTCCCACTTTGAATTCCTTGTAGCTCAAGAAGGAGCTGACAAGTCAGAGTTAGATAGGAAAATTCACTTACAACAGGAAATGATTAAGTTGATACGTTTAGAACTTGAGAATTTTATGACCGAAGTTTTTTTGAACAAAAAATATGATTATATTGATGAAGAAAGAACCTTTAAGTGAAAAGAAACGAAGCCGAGATCCGGGAATTAATTAATGAATTTGTCGATGCCATATGTGAGTTAGCCAAAGTTAATCGCCTTACCGGTCTTTGGGATCATGTGAGATTCGAGGAATGTAAGAAAGAGTTTATCAACGTTGATAATTTTAGAATCTATACTTCTGAGAAAAATTCTAGGAAAAACGTAGAACTTAGGGCGATTCATAGAAAGAAAATAGATGGTGTTCTTTCTGAGTTAATAAAACTATGAAAAAAAAACCTACTAAAGTAGTAATTTTTGGCCCTTTTGTTGGCGAATTTGGCTGGGAATTATTGTTTTGGCAAGGTTGGGTCAGACTTCAATGTAGAACTCGATTTAAAGACTATTACAAAGTTGCTTCCTCTTATCCAGGTCGGCAACCTTTCTACCCCGATGTCGATGAGTTTATTTCATTGCCTGATGAATTCCTCAAATTAAACGTTTCAGCAAGAAACTATATTTGTGATGGTTGGTTGAACGGATTTCCTGGTACACCTCTGAGATATTCTTGGCGAACAAAAGCTTTATTAAAACAAATTTTGTCTAAAAAGCGGCCACATCGAGTCGCGATAGAGAAAAAATGGAACGGACCTGACGTTTTGTCCGAGATTTTACGCTTTGAAGATGAACTCAAACAGAGGTTTTCTGCCCACGAAAAGCTTGTGATTTTCGCCCCCTGGCGACTTAACGAGATGGATGGCTTAAATTTTGGATGGGATCAACCAAAGGATCCAGAATTGTTCAGCTTGCCAAGCAATGTTTTGCAAATACCATTTACAAATCAGTTACTTGAAAAAATTGAACCTTTGAAAAGTGAATATCAGGAATCTTATTCACGAGAGAGCCAACCTTTGATAGCCATATTTCCTAGAAGAAGGGGATTTAGAAGACAAGATAAGAACTGGAGTGAAGAAAATTACCTTGAACTAATTCGGTGCCTTCAGAAGTTAGGGTTTAAAGTGGGAATATTAGGTGACAGGTCGGGTGCATATTTTGTAGGCAAAGCTCCTAAGGAAGTAATTGACCTTGTTAATATTGATGATTCCCAGCGCTTAAACCTGCATCTCGAATTCCTTCAGAAAAGCTATATGGCCGTGGGAGCTATGTCAGGCGCAACGCTAATGTCACTGGCCGCTGGCGTGCCCACAGTGATATTTGGTCACCCAGAGGAGCAATTGAGGTATCACTACGAAAATTATTTGAAAACACCGTTGCATTACTTGGCAACAATGAATCCCAAAGTTACCGATGTGGTATCCGGAATTTCTGATTTAGGTAAATACATAACGTGGAAATTCAACTAAAACTTAAAATGAATTTTGAATCCAGGATATTTGCTGATTAATACCTGATTCAAAATTTGTATTAAATGGATTTCCAATTATCGACTGCAATTTAAGCGTATTCGCAAAAGTATGCAATTGATCCCCTAATCTTGGATCGCCGTGACTGAGTTTTGGCTTTAAACCTAATTGATCACCAATGATTTTTATGGCTTCAAGTAGTTCAATTTTCTGTGTTCCGCCAACATTGTAGATTTGCCCCGACGGCGGCACTTTTGAAATATCTATGGTCGCTCGCACTGCATCCAAGACAAATGTATTACTCCTTGATTGTGTTCCATCTCCAAAAACTTCTATCGATTCACCCTCAATTATCTTCTTAATAAACTTTGTATAGGCCATGTCAGGACGTTGCCGAGGGCCATATACTGAAAAATATCGCAGAATAGTAAGTGGGAATTTGTTGACTCGATTTTGGGCCAATAACAACTCTTCCGCAGCCAACTTTGTCGCTCCATAAGGACTAACTGGAAAGGTTCGCTCATTCTCGTCTCCAAGCGCCTTTGAACCGTATACAGAAGAAGTGCTAACGTGTATAAAATGAGTCAAGCTGTCTCTATCGATCATGTCTATCAAGTTTTGGGTCGCAACAATATTGCAATCTATATAGAGCCGAGTGTCTTCCCAACTCAACGGCAGCCCCGGCATTGCAGCAAGATGAAACACCTGGTGTGCACCTTTGATTGCTCCAGAAAGTTCGGTGGTTTTCAATCTTAAGTCTGATTCCAAGAAGAAGAAATTAGGGTGTGACAAGAGACTTTGGAGATTAATTCTCTTAAGGGGTGAGTCATAGGAGTTCTCTAAAAGACAATCGACACCAGTTACTTTGTGACCCTCCGTCAAAAGTAACTCTGCAAGATGAGAACCAATAAATCCAGCAGAACCGGTAACCACCACTTTCGCCATACGTGAAATCTAGCATCAAACATTGCAATAAATCGTGCTTTCCCTGCCTATCTCAGATTATTTTCTTGAAAGACTTTCTCTACTTGGAGTGATTAAATACTCGAAATCCGTTTTTGGATTGGCTCGACAATTCAAGAAAGTCCAAATTTTCAGATCAAAATGCCTAGAATAAAGTTATGTTGAAGCAACCCAAAATCGCCTATCGAAAAGATATCGAAATATTGCGAGGAATTGCAGTATTGATTGTCCTGGGTTACCACTTGAAAGTACCAGGTTTCCAGAATGGGTTTTTAGGTGTGGATATCTTCTTTGTATTGAGTGGATATCTAATGTCTGCGATTTATCAGAATGGAAAATCCCTAGAGTTTTATTTACGTCGCGCACGTCGCCTATTGCCATCGTATTACTTAACTGTATCAGTCACGATCCTAGTTTGTTTTTTTATGGTAGTTCCAAGTGACCTTCGACAAGTGATTGAACAGAGTAAATATTCAATGATTTTGATTCCGAATTTGTTTTTCTGGTTTCAAGACTCATACTTTAATAATTCTAACTTCAATCCACTCCTGCACTTATGGTCCTTAGGGATCGAATTTCAGTTTTATCTTCTGATACCAGTATTGCTCATACTTTCTTCCAAGCTTAGAATTTCTAGATACATCATTTTTATCAGCTCTTTCCTGCTTTGCATCGTAGTTTTAAGTGTCTCTCCAAAGACATCCTTCTTTCTCCTACCATTCAGAGTTTGGGAATTCGTTTTGGGAACTATCGCTTTTGATATAACACGTTTCAATTGGAAGTTAAGAGAGAATCCTTTTTTTCGTCGTATGTCAATCCCGACTACGGGTCTAGCAATTGTAATTTTTCTCTGTTTTCCTATTGATGGGCTGTCAACATCATTTCTCTTTGGGCAACCCGGCTTCGGATCTTTAGTATTCTCATTGCTTACGGTTTTCTATTTACTATTTTCGCCACGCTTTAAGTTTGCTACATGGTTAGAAGTACTTGGAAAGCATTCATACTCCATCTATCTTGTTCATTTTCCTATCACAGTATTATTTCAGTACAAGGCATTCTCTGGAACAATTTTGAACCATCAGTCGGCAAATTCATTACTAGCCCAAGTTGCCTTAATTGGAATTTTAGCAAGAGTATTACACGTCGCTGTCGAAAAACCTATGAGAACTAGAGAATTCAAAATAAAATATTTACTGTATTTCATTCTATCAATTTTTTTGATTACATTACTTCTTCCTAATCTGAAAGCTCAACAGCTAACTAAATATGAAAAACAGATAACAGAATCTATATTCGACCGGGCTCAATACCGTTGCGGAAAACTGTCAAGAATTATTCAACTAAATGATAAGGTGTGCGTTATAGGAGAAAAAAAATTTAAAAAACGAATTCTCTTACTGGGAAACTCCCATGCAGATGCGATCAAAGAAAGTTTTGCTTCGGCTGCTAATGAAAATTCACTGACCACATACTTTTGGGTACAAAATGATCCATTGATGCAAAGTCGTGAGCAAATACAAGAAATTGTCAATGAAATTGAAAAGAATGAAATTTCCTCAGTCTATTTGCATTTTTCAAGTGGAGCAGTAGATGAAGAGATTTTGCTGAATTTCTTTGGAAGAGTTCACGCAAAAGGAACACGCATAATCATTCTAGGCCCTGTTCCAACTTGGAATAAGAATGTTCCCCAAGATTTGTGGGCAAATAGAAATTCCACAAGGAAATCATTATCGCTTACTCAAAACTATGAAGAATATTTCCTTCACAATTTTCGAGAATTGGATTTCTTGACTAGAGATTTACCGAAGTACGTAGAATTTGTTAATATGGGGAGAACTTTATGTAATCCAAATTGCCTTTACAAAGATTCATTTGGGAATTTGATGTATTGGGATTCAGGACATTTGACCCTATCGGGCGCGAAGGTTCTCCGCCCACTACTCCTTGCTGCTACTAGACAGAACTCCTAGGATTCCCAGGGGACTAAAACTCTAGAATTCTTCGCTAGAAGACCCAATTAGACCTGTTAATTGGTAAGCAGCACCCCCTTTCATAGGGCAAGATTTCCCCATGCGCTTAGACCATGTCTCATATGTAACCTCCCATGATCAGCTCGCCGACACCGTTCAACGCCTTGGCGCTCGCCTCGGCAGCACCTTTGTTGATGGCGGAGTTCACCCACGCTTTGGTAC
>JACCDN011204635.1_pt1 | contig 14878 bp, 16 predicted proteins | sample 7441691 | NCBI WGS metagenome assembly JACCDN01 (sample SAMN15323439, study PRJNA562643) | freshwater metagenome | isolation source: river surface water | place: USA:Blue River Watershed | collected 2017-08-16
GAGAGCGCCCCACCCGTTTGATATTCAGTAACACGCGTTTCGAAGAAGTTTTTCTCTTTCTTCAAATCAATGACTTCGCTCATCCAGGGGAAAGGGTTTTCAGTCTCAGGATATACTGGTTTCAAGCCTATCTGCTGGCAACGACGATTAGCAATAAACTGCATATATTCTCGAAACATATTAGCATTTAAACCTAAAATACCTCGAGGCATGGTATCTACTGCATAACGGCACTCCAATTCCGTTGCCTCTGTAATCATTCTTCTTGCTTGTTCTTGAAATTCAAGAGTCCATAAACTTGGATTTTCAAACTTAATTTGGTTAATGACATCAATCCCAAAATTTAAATGCATAGATTCATCACGCAAAATATATTGGATTTGTTCTGCAGCCCCAGTCATCATATTACGACGACCAAAAGACAAAACTTGCACAAAGCCTACATAAAAGAAAATTCCTTCAAAAATGACATAAAACGCAATAAGGTCTTGCAAGAACTTCTGGTCCATTTCAGTTGTTCCTGTTGCAAAATAAGGATCTGCGATATGTTGCGTATATTTTAGTGACCACGCTGCTTTATCATGAATACAAGGAATCTCACGATACATATTAAAAAGTTCGCTCTCTTCTAAACCCAAACTTTCAATAATATATGTGTAGCTATGGGTGTGGATCGCTTCTTCAAAGGCTTGACGTAAAATATATTGTCGGCATTCTGGATTAGTAATTTGGCGATACACAGCCAAAACTAAGTTATTTGCAACCAGAGAATCCGCAGTTGAGAAAAAACCCAAAGCACGCTTTAAAATAATGCGCTCATCTTCGGTCAAGCCGTTGGGGTCTTTCCATAATGCAATGTCTGCTGCCATGTTTATTTCTTGTGGCATCCAATGATTAGCACATGCATCTAAATATTTTTGCCATGCCCAGTCGTATTTCAAAGGGAAAAGTTGATTTAGATCTGCTCGACAGTTAATCATTTTTTTATCATCAACACGGATTCGTGCCGCACCCATTTCTAAATCTTCAAGCCCTGTTGCCCCACTTTGAAGTGCTCCATCAAAATTACTCATAAAATTTTCCTCTTCTTTTTCACTATACATACTACCTATTGTATCTGCTATTTTTTAAAACCACAATATACAGTATTACAAATGAAAATGGTTTCGGCTTAACACTACAGCCACTTCCGCCATCTAAAAAATGTTAATAGCATTCCGCTAATCACCAACATCGAAGCAATAGCATAAAAGAAGCCATGTGGTTTGGTGAGATCTGGAATATTAGTAAAGTTCATGCCATAAATGCCAGTGATTAAATTGGCTGGTAAGAAAATCCCTGTGACGAGTGCCACAATTCGCATGATTTCATTAGTCCGATGCGATAAAATGGTGAAATGCAGCTGCAATAACGAGTCCAACTCCTGCTGCGATTGCGTAGTTAATTTAACCATCCGATTAGAATGCTCAGCAAGATCATTTAAATTAATCATCAACTGTTGTTCTACATGCGCATGTCGTTTCTGGCCTTCGATACGTAAGTGCGTACGCCAAGAATCAATGGTATCCAATTGTTCTTCACAAAGCATTTTAATGCGACGCACATCCGTTTTAAAATCCAAAAGACTCATCCAATCTTGCTCAGAACGATTGCGTGTTTGCATTAACTTCTTTTGCCAAGTATTTTGCTTATTATCAATAACTTGTTTTATATCTAAAAATTGATAGATAAATTGATCTAAACAAAATTCTACCAAGGTTTCAGGATCTTCTGGCGGACTACGTGTTTGATCGATAAATAATTTTAAAAATTTATTGATAGTCGCGTTTTGTCGATCGTAAAAGGTAATAAGCAAATCTTTATAAAAAATAAATGTGGTTGAATTAAACAATCGACGATGACTATCATCTTTACGATCAGACAAGCTTCGAAAAATTAACAAGTCATAATCTTTCATGCACTCATAAAAACTCGGATGATTAATTTGGACAATATCTTCCAAATGCCGCGGATTTAATTCACGGCCAAAATTTTTCAACCAAGCATTAATATCAAAAGGCTCAGAACGCTCAACCAAAAGCCATAAGTAGCCATGCTTGGGGAGCTCTTTTACCTCCTCAAGTTCACAACTAATGTTACCATTCGGATGAATATGGAGAAGTTCCATTGTTTATTTTGCCTTGGCTGGACGACCACGTTTTTTAGATGCCGGTTTGTCTGCTTTCTTCGTAGAGCCTTTCTTCACCGCTTTGGCAGCCGAAGGAGTTGCAACTGCTGCAGAAACCGGCGCTGCATTTAGCTTAGCCGCAGTTTGTTTTATACCATCCTCTGGCAAAGTAATATTGAGCTCTAATACCGAACGACCCGCCCTTTGTTCAAACTCTACTTGCACCTGCTTACTATCTATTTTTACATATTTAGCAATTACGTCCGTTAATTCTTTTTGCAATAAGGGCAAAAAGTCAGGCTGTTCTGGATGTGATCCTCGTTCATGCGCTACAATCACCATCAAACGTTCTTTAGCAATAAAAGCCGATTTCTTTTGTGTCGGAATACCTAAAATTTGCTTTAGCCAATTAATCATGCTTTTCTCCCAAAAATGCGTTTAAAGAAACCTTTTTTCTCATCGTTAATAAAGCGATGGGGTACATCTTCACCCAAAAAGCGCGCTACCGCATCTAAATATGCTTGACCGGCATCGCTGTCCTTATCTAAGCTGACTGGCACACCAGAATTTGATGCTTTTAATACTGCTTTAGACTCAGGAATCACACCTAATAAAGGGATAGCTAAGATTTCTTTAACATCATCAACACTCAGCATCTCACCTTTGGCAACGCGTTCTGGAGAATAGCGTGTAAGCAGGAGATGTTCTTTAATTTTACCCTCATTTTTTTCAGCTTTTTTAGTTTTGCTGGCTAAAATTCCTAAAATACGATCTGAATCGCGTACTGACGAAACTTCAGGATTGGTCACCACAATAGCCTCATCCGCAAAATACATGGCAAGCATCGCGCCTTTTTCAATCCCAGCAGGAGAATCACACACAATAAAATCAAATTTATGTTCACCTGCCAAGTCTTTCAGCACTTTTTCAATCCCTTTCTGGGTTAAAGCATCTTTATCCCGCGTTTGTGAAGCTGGCAAAATATAAAGGCTATCGACACGTTTATCTTTAATCAAGGCCTGATTAAGTGTAGCCTCCCCATGAATAACGTTAATCAAATCATATACAACACGGCGCTCACAACCCATAATTAAATCAAGATTTCGTAACCCCACATCAAAATCAATAATTGCCGTTTTATAGCCGCGCAAAGCAATAGCTGTGCCAATTGCAGCGCTACTTGTAGTTTTGCCAACCCCTCCTTTGCCAGAGGTGACAACAATAATTTTAGCCATATTTTGTATCCTTATATTTCATCTCTGGCGAATTATGGGCTAAAATGAATGACGAATCAACTGGAAGGATTAAAAGTGGCAAAAGCAAGTTTTAAACTCTATGGACGCCTACTAAGATATGTTGTTCCTTTTTGGCCTGCAATTATCGTTGCCGCTTTAGGTAATATTTTATGTGCAGGTGTCGACTCGTATAGCACTTATCTCTTTAAACCCTTGCTTGACAAAGGCTTTATTGCCCATGACATGGCTTTTCTCAAGATTCTGCCACTCATTATCATTGGCCTTTTTCTTGCCCGTGGCGTAGGTAACATTGCCTCAACATATTTCATGGGTTATATCAGCAAAAAAATTGTGATGATTTTTCGTGAACAAATGTTTGCTCATATCATGCAGTTACCTGCAAAATATTTTGATCAAGCAGCTTCAGCACGGCTGTTATCAAAACTCACTTATAACGTCGATCAAATTATTCAAGCCACAGGCGTTACTTTTAGCATCCTGATTCAGCAAACTTGTTTTTTAGCAGGTTTAATTGCCGTTATGTTTATCACTAGCTGGCGTCTTACTTTACTCATCTTTATTCTTCTACCGTTTATTGTCTTCTTCGTGCGTTATGTCAGTATGCGCTTTCGTAAGCTCTCGCGCCGTATTCAAAATGCAGTGGGAAATGTCATGCACACTGCCGAAGAAAGTATTTTAAGCTATCGTGAAGTAAAAATTTTCGGCGGTGAAGCACAACAAACTCGGCTTTTTCATAACAATGTTCGCTACAACTTTGTCCAAGAAATGAAAGTCACGTTAACAGATGCCTTAAGTTCTCCCATTATCCAAATTTTCTGTTCATTTATTTTGGCCCTGGTGATTTATTTTGCAACTCGTCCGCACCATGTCATGAGCCCAGGTTCTTTTGTAGCAATGCTTACTGCCATGCTTGCCGCATTTAAACCGGTACGGGATTTATCACAAGTGAATAGTAGTATTCAAAGAGGACTTGCTGCAGCCGAAGGTATTTTTGAACTATTAGACCAACCCACTGAAGAAGATTCTGGTACCAAAATTTTAAGTCATGTACAGGGTGAACTTACTTTGACAAATGTAAACTTTCATTACCAAACTGAATCAGCAATCGTACTTAAAAATATCAACCTAAGAATTCCGGCTGGAAAAACCGTAGCTTTTGTCGGTAAATCAGGTTCTGGAAAAACAACTTTAGTCAGTTTATTAGCACGCTTTTATGAACCCACAGGCGGAGAAATTTTATTAGATGATGTTAACATTAAAGAATTGCAACTGAAAAATTTACGTCAACAATTTGCTATGGTCTCACAACATGTGAGTTTATTCGATGATACGGTTTATCACAATATTGCTTTTGGCGATAAAGAAAACGCCTCGGAGACAGATGTTATTGCTGCCCTTAAAACAGCCCATGCTTGGGAATTTGTTGCAAAACTCCCTGAAGGTTTACAAACCATGATTGGTGAAAATGGGTTTAACCTGTCGGGAGGACAACGTCAGCGTTTAGCTATCGCTCGTGCAATCCTAAAAAATGCTCCTATTCTCATTTTAGATGAAGCAACAAGCGCCTTGGACAATGAGTCAGAACGTGCTATTCAGGAAGCTTTGGAAGGACTTCGTGCTAACCGTACTATCGTGATTATTGCTCACCGACTCTCTACGATTGAAAAAGCTGATATCATTGTTGTACTCGATAAAGGTCAAATTGTTGAAACTGGCTCACATCAAGATCTGCTCGAACAAAAAGGAATTTACGCTCAATTGTATAAGCTTGCAGAATTCTAAGATTGAGACTTTTTTTGAAATCAGGTATTCTTGCCAATAATTAAAATTTTTTAGCTAAGAATGTGATTGATGAAGAAGGATATCGTGCCAATGTCGGAATTATTCTCTTAAACCCCAATGCAACACGTGTATTCTGGGCCCGCAGAATCCGTCAAAAATCATACCAATTTCCACAAGGCGGATTGAATGTGGGCGATCAGGCTTTGTCTGCCATGTATCGCGAACTGTATGAAGAAATTGGTTTGCAGCCTCAAGATGTAGAAATTCTCGCGGCCACAAAAGGTTGGTTTAAATATCGTCTCCCACCACATTTAATTCGGGCAAAAACCCCTCTCTATGTAGGCCAAAAACAAAAATGGTTCTTATTGCGTCTTGTAGCTCCTGAGTCTCAAATTAACTTACGCGCCACCAATGATCCTGAATTTGATGGTTGGCAATGGGTAGATTATTGGCATCCACTAAATCAAGTTATTTCATTTAAGCGCCATGTTTATCGCAAAGCATTAGAAATGTTTTTTCCACTCGTCGCCAAAGAGCGCCCTCAAAAGAAACCAGTGAAATTATTTGCTTTATAAAAAACTTGACAAGCGTTCCTAAAAAGTCCAAAATGCCATCCCCTCGATAAAGAGAATTGATTTTCAGGAGATATTGTGGCAAATATTAAATCAGCAAAAAAGCGGGCAAAACAAGCAGTTGCACAGCGTGCACATAATATGGCTTTACGCTCTATGATGCGTACTTATGTTAAAAAAACTGTGCAAGCCATCAAAGAAGGTGCTGCTGATAATGCACAAAAAGCTTTTAATGAGATGCAAAAAATTCTGGATCGCTTTACCCATAAAGGTTTGATTCATGCAAACAAAGCAGCACGTCATAAAGCACGTTTGTCTGCTAAGATTAAAGCTTTACAAAAGTAAGCTTTAACTCGCATAATAAAAAGCTCCAATAGGAGCTTTTTTTTTAAGAAATTATGACAAAATTTGCTTATATTCATCCTCAACATTGCATCGGTTGTACTAAATGTTTAGACGTATGCCCCACTGATGCCATTGTTGGCGCCAATAAATTCCTCCATTCCATCATTACAGAAGACTGTATCGGCTGTGCTCGCTGTATTCCAATATGCCCGGTCGACTGCATTGAAATGCTTCCGCTGCCGCAGGAGCGTACACACGAAGAACGTCTCGCTTGCAAGACCCATTTTCGGTTTTTAGCTGAACGCCGAGTAAAACGCTTAGACCGCAAAATGGGTGAACAAAAAGCATTTTTCCTCAACATGAAAGCAAAATTAAAGGGGCTCTCATGAATCACTATATTGATGAAATTTTTGCCCGTTTTCAAGCAGCCGACTCACATCCAACGACTGAACTAAATTACTCCACATCTTTTGAGTTGTTGATTGCCGTGATTTTATCCGCGCAAGCAACCGATGTGGGCGTGAATAAAGCGACCGCCAAATTATTTCCCATAGCCAATACGCCCAAAGCAATTCTTGCTTTAGGTGAAGCAGGTTTAAAGGAATATATCAAAACCATTGGGCTCTACAATGCCAAAGGTAAAAATATTTTGAAGACCTGTGCAATTTTGTTAGAAAAGTTTGCCGGGGAAGTTCCCAGCACGCGGGAAGATTTAGAGTCCCTCCCTGGCGTAGGCCGCAAAACCGCAAATGTAATTTTAAATACTGCTTTTGGCGAACCCACCATTGCAGTAGATACGCATATTTTTCGTGTAGCACAGCGCCTTGATCTTGCCCAGGGCAAAACCCCTGAAGCTATTGAAAAAGGCCTCAACAAAGTAATTCCTGATGAATACAAAAAAGATGCGCACCATTGGTTAGTCTTGCATGGTCGTTATATTTGTAAAGCGCGCAAACCGCTGTGTCCGCAATGTCTTGTTGCAGATTTATGCCCTTCACGGCATTTGTTTTATGATTGAAGCGTAAAGAGGTAACTCACAAACGCCTGCGTTTTAGTCGCTTCGCTGGTGACATTCACCAAAGCATAATTATCAGGGACATTTGCTAAAGCACTGGCGCAACTCGGTGCTGCCTTCATTTTACCGCTTGCATCGGAAGAGGCTGCCGCAACATTGGCCGCGGGGTCCATATTACACAATACCACGACATATGGTCTGGCATAGGCTGTACATGCCAAGCCTAAACCACACAAAGTCAAAAGTAATTTTTTCATGTTGGTTCCTTACTGTTTTTTACCATTTTATTCTACCAACATCAGACCAGTTTATGCTATGATTTCACACTAACAAGTTAGACAGTCATTTTTTATGGATCAGCAATACAACCCCAAGGACATTGAAACCCAAGCCCAAGCATTTTGGAATGCGCACCACACGTTTAAAGCAGTAGAAGACCCCAATCGCGAAAAGTTTTTTTGCCTGTCGATGCTGCCTTATCCCAGCGGGAAATTGCATATGGGTCATGTGCGTAATTATACCATTGGCGATGTGGTTGCTCGTTTTGAAAGAATGCGTGGTAAAAACGTGCTGCAACCCATGGGTTGGGATGCTTTTGGTCTACCTGCAGAAAATGCAGCAATTAAACATAAAGTCCCACCCGCACAATGGACCTATGCTAATATCGCCGAAATGAAAGCACAATTACATATGCTCGGCTTTGGGATTGATTGGTCGCGCGAAATTGCGACTTGCGATCCGGGTTATTATAAATTCGAACAAGAATTTTTTATCCGCCTCTATGAAAAAGGCTTGGTCTACAAAAAAGAAAACGTTGTCAATTGGGACCCGGTCGATCAAACCGTGCTTGCCAATGAACAAGTGATTGATGGTCGTGGTTGGCGCTCAGGAGCGCTCGTTGAGAAAAAATCGATCGCCCAATGGTTTATCAAAATTACTGATTATGCAGAAGAATTACTGCAAGATTTAGAGCACTTACATGGTTGGCCTGAGCTTGTTAAAACCATGCAACGCAATTGGATTGGGAAATCGGTGGGGGCGGAGATTAATTTTGCACTTGAAAATGCCCCCGCAGATTTCATACGTATCTTTACCACGCGTGCTGATACCATAAATGGCATTGGCTTTCTGGCTATTAGTCCAGATCATCCTCTTGCCAAAGCAGCTGCGGAACAGAATCCTGCCATTCAAGCTTTTTTAGAAGAGTGTAAACACATTTCCACCAAAGAAGCAGATTTAGCCACCCAAGAAAAACGCGGTGTTAAAACCAATTTTCAAGCCACTCATCCTTTAACAGGAGCAAAATTGGATATCTGGATTGCCAATTTTGTGCTGATGGAATATGGCACCGGCGCGATTATGGCTGTGCCTTTGATCGATGAACGCGATGGCGAATTTGCTGCAAAATATAAATTGCCGATTCCACATTGCGATTTATTAGATATGGAAGAAGTCATCAGCAAACTCGAAGTGATGGGAATTGCCAAACGCAAAGTGAATTATCGTCTGCGCGATTGGGGCGTTTCACGTCAACGTTATTGGGGTGCGCCGATTCCCATGGTGATTGGCCCGAATGGCGAGAGCATTCCCGAAAAAATCGAAAATCTGCCCGTATTGTTACCCGAAGATGTAGTACTCAATGGAACCCAATCACCTTTACAAACGGACCCTTATTTTAAGCATCGTGAAAAAGACACTTTCGATACCTTTATGGAATCCTCTTGGTATTACGCGCGTTATACTTGTCCAGATAGTAAAACCATGCTTGATGAGCGTGCCAATTACTGGCTACCCGTCGATCAATATGTGGGGGGAATCGAACATGCGATTTTGCATTTGCTCTATGCGCGCTTCTTCCACAAATTATTACGCGATGCCGGCTATGTGAAATCGGACGAACCTTTTAAACGCCTCCTGACTCAAGGCATGGTCTTAAAAGATGGGACAAAAATGTCAAAATCAAAAGGTAATACGGTTGATCCGCAAGAACTCATTGAGCGTTATGGCGCAGATACCGTACGTTTGTTTATGATGTTCGCTGCTCCACCAGAACAATCCCTGGAATGGTCTGATACTGGTGTAGATGGTGCGCATCGTTTTATTAAACGCCTGTGGAATTTTGCCATAAATCTCACCTCTCCCCTCGCGGGAGAGGTCGAGGCACAACGTGCCGAGGGAGAGGGGGGCAAACGCTCCGAACTCCACGAAATCCTCCAAAAAGCCAATCATGATATGGAAAAGCAACAATTTAATACTGTAGTTTCGGCAGGAATGAAGATTTTAAACCTGATTGAAAAAGAACAAAATCTTGCAGAAGAAGGCTTATCAATTTTACTACGTATGCTTAATCCTATTATCCCTCATGTCACCCACGCGCTCTGGCAAAAATTAGGCCTAGGTGATAATATTGCTTATGCACCCTGGCCACAAGTGGATCCTGCTGCCTTAGTCAAAGCTGAAATTACCATTGTGGTGCAAGTGAATGGAAAAATTCGCGGCCGATTGGCCATTGCACCAGAATGGTCGGCTGAGCAAGTACAAACATTTGTCTTGCAAGATAGCCACATTCAAAAACAGCTCGCAGGGGCTGAAATTAAGAAATTTATTTATGTTCCGGGTAAACTTGCGAGTATTGTAATATGAGAAAACTTCTACAACTATGTATACTTTTCTGCCTCACCCTCAGTCTAAGTGCCTGTGGCTTTGCTTTGCGCCAACCAGCAAATTTTGCGCCAGCATTGCAAACCATGTACATCAATACTAGCACTCCTTATGATCCCTTCGTACAAACGCTACAACGTGCCTTAATTGCTAATAATATCGACGTAGTGAATGATCCGAAAAAAGCCACTTCTAGTTTGAATCTCTTAAGTATTCAAGAGGTAAATAATATGTCTGCAAATGGAGGAATCACGATTTCAGGTTTTTATACTGCATATCTCATTGTGCAGTTTAGCTTAACTGATACTAAGGGAAATATTCTAATCGCACCTAACACCCTACAACAATCACAAAATTTCACCAGTAACGCTACTCAAGTTTTAAGCGGTAATTTAACCGCTGCGCAATTAGCAAGTCAAATGGATCAGACCATCGCCCAAATGATTGTTGATCAATTAGCAAAAGTGCAGCAATGATTGCCCCTATCTACCTTATCGAAAGTAATGAGCCTTTGCTTGCCGAAGAGACTCTAGATGAACTACATATTTCCTTAAAAAATAAGGGCTTTAGTGAGCGTATACAAGTAAATATCGAAAATGGCTTTGATCCAACCGAATTAAATGGTTTAACCCAAAACTTTTCCCTCTTCGCGGAAAAAAAGCGAATTCAACTTAATTGTAACGATAAAATTCCAGCTGCTTTTAGCACTTGGGTTTTACAATATTGTCAAAACATTCAAGAATATTCAGACCTTTGCTTGATTCTCAAAACACCAAAATTAAGTAGTGCTGAAAAGAAAAGTAAATGGGTTACCGAAATTCAAAAAGCAGGTAAAATTATTACCTTATACGAAGTAGGAATTGCAGAATTCCCTCGCTGGCTAGATAACCGTCTAATGCGTGAAAAAGTTAAACTCACCACCAATGCACGTAATCGTCTCATCGAGCAAACAGAAGGAAATTTGTTAGCTGCCGTACAAATTATCAGAAAACTTGCTCTCCTTAATCAAAACAACACTTTAGACTTAACAGACATCGAACCATTATTGGCAGAAGATGCCCGCTATGACCTATTTGACTTAAGTCGACACACTTTGTTGGGTGATCTCAAGCGTGCCTTGCGCATTCTTGACCATTTACAGAAAAATGCCGAACCTGTACTAGTACTCTGGGTTTTAAGCAAAGAACTCAAGACATTATTAACAATTCATACTAAAAAAAATTCCACACCATTGCCGCAATTATATCAAAGCCTACAAATCTGGGATAAGCGTAAAGCTGAAATTGAGGCAGGTTTACAACGCTTAAATCCAAAAAAAACGGCAGATCTCCTGGCTTCTTGCGCCAAAATTGATTTAACCATTAAGGGTCTTACGGAAGACAACCCTTGGCAATTGCTAAAAGATTTAGTAGTCAACATCGCGAGCCCTAACCACCCGCCTCTGGTTCCATGTCATGAATTTATACATACAAATGCACATAAAAATTATTGACCTATCAGTATAAATCAGTTAAGGTGCTCAAGTAATATAAAATAAATCAAGGATGATAACCATGAAAAAACTAATATTAATCGTATCTGTTGGTATCGCAATAAATGGTTATGCAGGAACTTATTGCCCTGCAAGTAATCCCAATGGCAATGTTTCTATCCCTGATGGTAGTGTTGTGGATAATTGTACAGTAGAAGCACAAAGTATAACGGTAGGATCCAATGTCCAAGTTATTAATAGTCAATTTAATGCCAATGGCTTAACCGGAAGCAGTAATGATGCTTTTTATACTGATAACTTTACGATTATAGGGACAATGGCATTTACTGGTGGAAAGACACAGCTAATGACAGGAAATTATAATGTTTGTACTCTATCCGTGAATGGTTCAGGTAACATAATCGGTAGTGGTATACCAGGACAAACATGCGAACTTAATTATGGTAAGCTTATTATGAGTGGCTCTGGGGCGTTAAACTGTAATATGAATCCAACCCAGCAATATTGTCTTAATTCATAAGCATTAAAATATCGAAGAATAGACCCAACCAATTCCAGCCCCTGCCCTATTGACAATCTTTTTTGTCAATGCCATGATGCATAAAAATTTAAGCTTATTTTAAGGGGAAAACATGATAAAAAAATACAGATCGCTTCAAGGAATTTTAGTTTTATCTTCGCTGTTTTTAACAGCTTGTCAAAATGGATCCGGATCAACCACGGGCACCTTAACTATTAGCGATCCAGCTGCTTTCCCCGCAAGTACAACTCCACAAACGATCACGGTAACACTTGCAACCAGCCCTTCTACCAGTGGTGCTTTGGGCTTTAGTAATTTAACCTTGCATACTACCATCGGTACAGCCTTGAGTAAACTTACAATTTCTCCTACTTCTACATGTGATGCAATCACCCCTAGCAGTACGGCAACCAGTTGTACTTTCATTGTGAATAATACAAGTGGTTCAAGTAATGATGCTGATATCCTTAATGCATCTGGATATTACGTTACTGGCCAATTGAGTAACCAAACAGTTACATCTAATACCAATTATCCTGGCACAGAGCCCCCTGTTTCAGGTCAATATTGGAAAATCACGATTAACAATGAAGCGTCGAGCAACCAATATCTATTTGTTTTTGGGCAAGACCCCAGCACTAATAATTACGGTGTCGTAGTATTTGGGACCAATAACTATGGGGCTTTTCACACCTATTCGTCCACCACACAATATGGCAGCGATCAAAATAGCATTATCCTCACGCCTGGGCCTAATGTTATTTACATTCCCTATGGAATTGCAGGTGGTAGAGCCTATATCTCAAACGCACAAATGGAAGGCCTCGAATTAACATCAAATGGAGGAATTGTAACTCCTACCCCTGGAACCTCTGGCAGTGCAAATTACAACACGATTTATGATGATTTTGAATTTACCTATGATACAGATAGTGGCAATACCGCAGCCGTTATTAACCAAACTGCTGTAGATTTCTTATCTACACCAATCTGTCTTCAAGCTCCTTCAACAAGCTATCAGCCTGTGCAACAGGCCGGTTATTGCAATATCTCACGCGGTACACTTTTAACTGATGTTTCTAGCATCCTAAATGCTGCTGCTCCGGGTACGCCATGGGGTGACTTAATTCTGAAAAACGGAGGTACTACTTTACGGATCATGAATCCAGGTAATAGCTCCGAAACATCTGCTTTTATAGATTATTTCTCTCCCTATGTCACCGCATTAGCAACGGCTTATAGTGCTCCCAATTCACTTGTTGTTGTATCTCCAGATGGAACAGAAACAGTTTCAGGATCGATCAGCGGTTCAACCTACACTTTCACAGACCAAAATGGTAATTCTGGGACCATGCCTTTGACATCAGAAAATCTGTTAGTAGGTGCAGCCCCAGGTGGTGCAAATGCAGCAACAACTACAGCATATCAAATGGTGAGTTCAGCCTTTATGGCAGGGCAGCTTCCACCAACAGTAGGAGGCACAACGCAAATTACGGAAACATACTTACGTAACCATTCTGATACCTTCTACACTCAGCCGACAACCAGCCCCGTATTGGCTACTCCATATCAATACAGTGTGTATTCAAGTGCTCTGAATACTGTTGGTAATAATAACAGTGACCCTAATATTTATACCTGGGCTTATGACGATGTACTTGGTAAAAGTAGTACGATGACTGAAAGCTTAAGTGGCCCAAGCGATGAGCCAGAACCAATGACTGTAACAGTGGATCCTAACTAAAAGAAATGGCAGTGATCATGCGTTGATCGCTGCCATTTTGTCGCCGATAGGAACAACAACGTTCTTCTTCCATCGTACAGATGCTACTTTGACATATCTGGGTTACACCAAGATCTTGTAAAATCTTTTCTGCGATTTGCGGAAGATTCGCAAAATAATGGCCATCTCGGTATTCTTTTGGTAGAGGAAACTCTGGGCCTACTTCATAGCACTGTCCACAAATAGCAGGGCCGATCCAGGCTATGCAGTCTTTGCCTTCGCTATACATTTTCTTGAAGGTTGCCTCAATCACCCCGGCCGCCAGACCTTTCCATCCGGCATGGATGGCAGCAACCTCTCTGCCTTGTTGGTTGGTGACTAAAATCGGCAAACAATCGGCTGTACGCACAGAACAGATTATATTAGGTGTACGGGTTACTGCAGCATCCGCTTTGGGCCAGACATTGCCTGGATAGGGCAACAATACCACTTGATTTTGATGTACCTGATCTAAAGAAAACGGCGGTTCAAAATGCGGATCTTCACGCAATGAGGTAAACGCTCGCACGTTCTTAGGTATTGACCATTTTGGAATAATCATATTGACTTTTATTTAATCAAATGTTATATTTATTGCATTATACTTTACCCCTTTTTAAAATGCCACGTCTGTTTTTATTGCTATGCATTGCTTGCCTGCTTACATCCTGTTCCCGCCATGGCAATACCATTGAAGCCAACAATAATGACACGCGAATTCAAGTTTGTTTTACCCCAGGGCAAGACTGTACAGCCATGTTAGTCGATGAAATTAACGCTGCCCAAAAAACCATTGAAGTTCAAGCTTACAGTTTCACGTCCTACCCCATTGCCAAAGCCTTAGTACACGCACAAGCACGAGGTGTAGATGTTGAAGTTATTTTAGATAAAACACAATTTGATGGTCTGCATTTCTCTGTAGCGCCTTACCTCTTTCAACATAATATTTCCTTATTAGAAGACGATACTGTCAATATTGCTCATAATAAAGTAATGATTTTTGATAATAACACCGTAGAAACAGGATCTTTTAATTTTACCAAAGCTGCGCAAATGCAAAATGCCGAAAATATGTTGATTATTCATAATGCCGAGGTAGCGCAGGTTTATTTAGCCAATTGGCAAGAACGGAAAAGGCAATCACAGGAGGTCACTCAAGCAAAATTTCAAAATTAATATTAGAGAGTTTCACCTAACTAACGTTATGAGTTCATCAATAGATCCATTGATACGATAACGAGTAAATAAGGCTAAAGCATAATCTAGCATTTCTCTGGATTTGCTAACGATAATTGATCGCCTCCTA
>JACCDN010528866.1_pt1 | contig 14867 bp, 14 predicted proteins | sample 7441691 | NCBI WGS metagenome assembly JACCDN01 (sample SAMN15323439, study PRJNA562643) | freshwater metagenome | isolation source: river surface water | place: USA:Blue River Watershed | collected 2017-08-16
GGCCACGCCTCCTGAAAACAAGCCAAAGGACAATACAACCGTCTCAAAGCATTGAGCCCGCTTCTGCGGGCTCAATGTCATTCGATCAAACTCAGGCAAACGGGTGAACACGAACAATCGTTTCATCCCGCTCGGGACCGGTGGAGACAATCGCCACCGGCACACCGGTTACCTGCTCCAGTCGCTCCAGATAATTGCGGGCCGCCTGTGGGAGTTCTTCCCAGCGCTTCACACCAAAGGTGGTATCCGACCAGCCGGGCATCGATTCGTAGATCGGCTCACAGCGGGCGACATCATCCGCGCCCAACGGCAGCAGATCCAGCGTTTTGCCATCGAGCTTGTAGCCGGTACAGATCTTGAGCTCTTCAATACCATCGAGCACATCCAGCTTGGTGATACACAAACCGGTGAGGCCGTTGATCATGGCTGAACGGCGCATGGCAGCGGCATCGTACCAACCGCAGCGGCGCTTGCGACCAGTGACGGTACCGAACTCACGACCTACGGTAGACATCTGATGACCCGGTGTCCCTTCGGTATCGATGTCCAGCTCTGTCGGGAACGGGCCACCACCAACGCGTGTGGTGTAGGCCTTGGTGATGCCCAGAATGTAATGCAGCATGCTAGGACCCACACCCGTGCCTGCCGATGCCTGGCCAGCCACACAGTTGGAGGATGTTACAAAGGGATAGGTGCCGTGATCAATATCCAGCAGCGTGCCCTGAGCACCTTCGAACAGCAGGTTCTGGCCTGCTTTATTAGCGGCATACAGCGCCGCCGATACATCGCCGACCATCGGCTTGATCTGCTCGGCATCCGCCAGCGCTTGCGCCAGAATGGTGGCGTGATCCAGCGGTTCTGCACCCAGATACTGGGTCAGCACGAAGTTATGGTATTCCAGCACTTCTTTGAGTTTGGCCGACAGCGTTTCTGGATGGAACAGGTCGTAAACGCGCAGCGCACGACGTGCGACTTTGTCTTCGTAAGTCGGGCCGATGCCTTTGCCCGTGGTGCCAATCTTGGTATCACTGCAGCGCTTGGCTTCACGCGCACGATCCAGCGCCGAGTGATACGGCAGAATGACCGGGCAACCCGGGCTAATCGTTAGACGGCTCTTCACTTTGAGGCCGTCGGCTTCCAGCGTGGCGATCTCGCTCAGCAGGTGGTGCACATCCAGCACCACACCATTACCGATGTAGCAATGAACGCCATCTCGCACGATGCCCGAAGGTACGAGGTTCAGCTTGTATTCCTTGTCGCCGATGACCAGCGTGTGACCCGCATTGTGGCCGCCCTGAAAGCGGACGGCGCCGCCTGCGTTATCGGTGAGCCAGTCAACGATCTTGCCCTTACCCTCGTCACCCCACTGGGTACCGACCACTACAATATTTTTAGCCATACGTTACGTCTGTTCTAAAAGAAATGAATCAAAAAAACACCGGGCCATCAAGCCTTAGCAGGCCTGAAGCACCCACTTACCTTGAATGTGTATGAGTTCGCGATCACAGATGGTGCCACTATAGACGATCTGCGTGTGTCCGGTGCCCTGACGGGTTTCTCCAGGCAACGCATCGATCACACACTCACCGCGCTCACGCAGCAGCTTGATCGCCTGGGCACGTGCCTGACGTTCGTCGTCAGTCGCATCGGTGGTCAGTGCGGTCGCAAAGACGGCTGCCTGGGGTACCGGCAGACTGGCGAGGCGGCAGAGTTCGCGGAGGTCGAGCGAAAAACCGGTGGCCGGACGGGCCCGACCAAAGGCTGCACCGATACCGTCGTAACGGCCACCCAGCACCATGGCAGCACTATGTCCCTGACAGTAAGCGGCAAAAACGATACCGCTGTGGTAATGGTAGCCGCGCAGGTCTGAAAGGTCGAAAAACAACGGTAGATCCGGCGCCTGTTGCACCAGCGCCTGTAGATCATCCAGTGCTTTGTGAATGGCCGGCACCTTGGGCAAGGCCTCACGGGCCTTATCGAGCACCGTGTGATCACCATACAGACGCGGCAAAGCCAGTATGGCAGCACGAAGCTCCGAGCGCCATTGAGCCGTCTCCTGCTCCAACGCGGGAACATCCTTGCGCTGGAGCAATTTGAAGAAGTGCTCTTCCCCTTCGCTGGACACACCGGCCAGGGTCATGAGCGTGCGGAAAATACCCATGTGACCGAGATCGATACGGGCGGCAGGCGCTCCTGCGGCCTGCAGCGTAGCGGCTGCCAGGCGGACGACTTCCAGATCTGCCGACAGATCGGCGTAGCCATAGAGCTCTGCACCCAATTGGAAAGGTTCACGGCTGGCCTGCATGTCGGCGGGTTGTGCGTGCAATACGCTATGGCAGTAACACAAGCGGACAACACCGGGGCGGTTGAGCAAATGCGCATCAATCCGGGCGACCTGGGCCGTCATATCGGCGCGCACACCGAGCATGCGGCCAGAATCCTGGTCGACGAGTTTGAAGGTGCGCAGATCCAGATCACGGCCGGCGCCGGTCAATAACGACTCAAGATACTCGATCAGCGGCGGCTGCACCAGTTCATAGCCATGGGTACGGTACAGGTCGAGCAGACGGCGACGCAGGGCTTCCAGACGCGCGGCCTCGTCGGGCAGCGCATCGGCAACAGATTCAGGCAACAACCACTTCATCATGATGTTTGACGCAATACAGTAAGAATAAGCACACCCGCCAGCATGGCGGTTAATCCCAGAAAACGGATCTGGCCGTCACGCAGCTGAAGCATGCGTTCGAAGGTTTCCCGCCACATACGCGGCGAAATGAATGGGAGCATACCCTCAAATACAAGCATCAGGGCAATCGCCAACCAGATCGTGTCGTTCATACGTGTCTTCCAGCAGTTTACTGGGCGGGCGCCACGGTAGAAGCCGCGGGCTCGGAGGATGTGGGTGCAACCGTCGTATCCGAGAGCAACCCCCGGAAGATCTCCGGCTGGCCATATTGTCGGGCATAGGCATTAACCAGACGCGTATCGGCGGACTGGCGTTGCTGTTGCGCCTGACGATAGGCATCTGCCAGGACGCGCTCACGCTGCTGAGTCTGTAGGGCGACGAGTTGCTGCTCGTCGACGGCAAGACCATTAACAAGCTGTTGCTCAGACTGTCGGCGACCAGCACTCATGCGCTGATACACCGCATCATTGAAGGTGTCTGAAAAACCCATCTGACGAATCCCTGCCTGAGCCGCCTCGACACCCAGGGGTTCAAGCTGCGCATTCAAGGCCGCCAGCCATTGCGCCTGGAGCGCTGCTGGCCAGGGGCCGTCGATGTGATTGGCTGACTGCGCCAGTAGGATCGGTTCGAGCGTTGTCTTCAGGGCACCGAAAATGCGTTCTTCGATTCCGTTTTTACCGCTGGCGGTCGTCACATTGAATCGTTGGGGATCATTCATACGCCAAACCACCCAGCTGGCCAGTTGCAGCGTTTGTTGATCCTGCGTTACGAAGGCTTGCGGCGCACCCTGCTCGGCTGTCTGCCAACGGGTATCGATCAACCAGATCCGCTCCAGGAAAGGCAAGCGGCCATAGATGCCAGGTTCGTTGATGACACGCACCGGGCCATCAACACCGGTACGGACCACCACGCCGACCTGCCCCGACTCAACGACCACTACTGAGAAAATGGCCAGTAGGAGCGCCAGTGCCAACGCAACGGCACCCAAGCGCCCCGCCGATAGGCGACGGGTTCCCGGCGTCGGGTTCTGCGTTGTCATGAACCACTCCCCGGGCGATCTACCCGATCCCGATTGCGCATTAATTCACGGTCACGCCACTCACCCGTAGCAGCGGGTAACGACGATGTTGAGCCTGGCGTCGAGCGTTTCACATCTGCTTTGACACCATTTGCCGTCGTGATTCGCGCCAAAATATCGCTATTGCTTTCGAAGAGTAAGGGCATCTGCTGGCGCAGCGACTGATTCAGCCTGCTGACATCCCCTTGGGCCGCCGACATATCTGCCGGCGCGCCCGCATTCAAACGGGCAATCGCGTTATCCATAGCCTCACCATAAGCCAGGCTGGTACCTTGTAGCTGGTTGGCGAGCTTGTAGGCTTTAATCAGGCCATCGGTTGCCGCAGTCTGAGCGTCACGGAAAGCGCGAATGCTGACCTGGGTATCCTGTTCTGCCTGCTTGGCAGCCTGGAGCACTGGCCCGGGCAAACGTAGATCACGGATGATGATGTTCTTAACAACCATGCCAGCCTGGATCTGATCGAGCACCGCCTGGATCTGCTGACGCGCACCTCCGACTAGCGAATGATTGACGGCAGGATCGATAGGCCTATCAGCTGCTTTGGCATCAGGCTCAACATGCTTGGTCACGGCTTGTTGCAACACAGCCAGCGATTGCCCGGCAACCGTTTCCCGAAGTGCGGTTTCGGACAAAACGCCCAGAAGTTCTGCCGGCGCTTCTAGCTGGCTCACATACGCCACCGGGTCACTCACCTGATAGACCACAGCGTAAGACACCGAGACCAGGTTCTGATCCGCCGTCAGCATGAGCCCCTGTGCCTGGCGCCCTGCCGAGGCTGAGCCCACCTCTAATGTCCGATCTCCGGTCACATTAACCAGGCGAACGCTTTCAAAGGGATACGGCCAGCGCCATTGCCAACCGGGATCGGTGGTGCCAGATACGATACCAAAACGACTGACCACACCGCGCTGATTGGCGTCAACCAGATAAAAACCACTCACCAACCAGGCACCAAAGATTAAGGCCACGCCAATGAGCCAGCTTTGCCACGACAGCGCCTGCCAGTTGAAGGCCGGTGTATCAGACGGACTCGCGCCCCCCCCGGACATTGACGCGGGTCTGGCGAGAGGCTGCGGTACTGGCGGTGGTGGACGTCGCAGAATGACTGCCAGACGGCAGCGGACACGATAAACCAGCTGTTGCCAGAGTTCTTCCAGATCCGGAGGACCTTCGGGCGGTTGACCATTCGGTGATCGCTGACCACCGGACGACACGGCCTTTGTTTCTTTGGGAATATCGGTGTGACTCAGCGGTGCCGGATCCGGCGTCGCCGGCTCAGGTTGCACTGGCGCCGCACCAGCGTTTTCTGGTGCCTGCTCCGGCTCTTTTTGTTCCGGTCGGTGGCTATTTCCCCATTGGGGATCATTGATCGACATCAGGCGACAGCAGCGGGGGTGACGCTAACTCCGAGGAATAACTTTCTGGCCCGGTTTCTACAGATTCCGGATGGGCAAATTCGGCAATGGCCGCCCTAAGCCAGGGGAGACCGGCTCCCGTTTGGGCGCTCAATCGTACACGGCTAATTTTACCATAGGGATCCCGCTCGACACCGGGCTCGGCTGCGGTCAAATCGCACTTGTTGTAGACCCGGATCTGGGGAATATGACTGGCACCAATTTCAGCCAACACCTTGTTCACTTCAGCAATCTGCGCTTCCCTTGCTGGGTTAGCAGCATCAATGACATGCAATAGCAGATCCGCCTGAGTCGTGGTTTCCAGGGTGGCCTTGAACGCTTCGACCAGGGTGTGGGGCAGGTCCCGGATAAACCCAACCGTATCAGCCACGACCACATTGCCGGCCTCGGGGAGCCAAACGCGACGTACTGTCGTATCGAGCGTGGCAAATAGCTGATCGGCAGCATAAGCCCCCGAATGGGTAAGCGCATTAAATAGCGTCGATTTACCGGCATTGGTGTAACCGACCAGGGAAATCGTCAACACGCCCTGACGGCTCCGTGCCCGCCCCTGCGTACGACGCTGCTTGGCCAGTCGGGACAAGCGATCCTTGAGCATTTTGACGCGGGTGCCGATCAGCCGGCGGTCGGTTTCCAGCTGGGTTTCACCGGGACCGCGCATACCGATGCCGCCACGCTGTCGTTCTAGGTGAGTCCAGCCGCGAATCAGGCGAGAGGCCAGATGCTCCAGCTGAGCCAGCTCTACCTGCAACTTGCCTTCGGCACTTTGCGCACGGAGCGCGAAAATATCGAGTATCAGGGTGGTACGGTCAATCACCCGACCATGCACGACCTGCTCGAGGTTACGTTGCTGTACCGGCGAGAGGTTGTGGTTGAAAATAATGAGACCCGCATCCAGTGCTTTGGCCTGCTGGCCGATTTCTTCGGCTTTGCCGGAACCGACGAACAGGGCAACATCCGGCCGGTCGCGCCGACAGGTGATGATATCCACCACCTCGGCACCCGCCGATTCGGCGAGCATTCGGACTTCTTCAACGGCTTCGTCGACATCCAGCTTGCCAAAATCCACCTGCACAAGCAAAACCCGCTCCAGGGCCTGACCGGCCGCACGGGATTGCGTGGGTTTTCTGGCTAAGCGGGGGTCGGATAACCCGGCCAGCGCCGGGTCACTGGCGGTCATGCCGCGGGCGGCTCCTGGCTAAACGTGACTGCACGAGCCGGCACGACCGTGGAAATGGCGTGCTTGTAGACCATCTGAGTGACCGTATTGCGTAACAACACAACGTATTGATCGAAGGATTCAATCTGCCCTTGCAATTTGATGCCATTCACCAGGTAAATGGACACTGGCACGTGTTCACGACGCAAGGCATTAAGAAAAGGATCCTGTAGCAACTGGCCCTTATTTGTCATTGTTGTACTCCGCTTGGCTTGTTCTGATTATTGCGGGATTGGGAAGTTAAGTGCTTAGTAGATCAATGTAAAGCAAAACACCGGAATGCGCAAAGCATTTTATGCAGAAGGCACCATTAATCATCCACATAAGGGTTATGCGAGACATTAAACTGCACACGCAACGGCGTTCCCTGTAGATGGAAATGATCCCGGAAGCAGTGTTCCAGATACCGACGGTAGCTGTCTGGAATATGATTCAAGGCGTTGCCGTGAATAACGATCAACGGCGGGTTCATGCCGCCCTGGTGCGCATAACGGGGCTTCGGCCGGAAAATACCATGCCGGGGGGGAGTCTGCCGAGCAACCGCATCAATGAGCACACGGGTCAGTTGTGGCGTAGAGAGCTTGGCCATAGCTGCCGTGTAAGCCCTGTCGACCGAACGCATGACGCTATCGAGGCCCTTACCTTCTTTGGCCGAGATGTAATGGAAACTGGCAAAGTCGAGAAATTTGAAGCGGCGCTCGATCCCGAGTTTGCATTGTTCTCGGTCGTAGGCATCCATGCCGTCCCACTTGTTGATAGCGACCACCAGCGCCCGGCCGGATTCTTTGATAAAACCTGCGAGATGGGCATCCTGATCCGCGACATCCTGCTGCGCATCAAGTACCAGAATCACCACATTGGCCGCTTCGATGGCCTGCAGCGTTTTGATCACCGAAAACTTCTCGATGGCTTCGAACACACGGCCTTTACGGCGGACACCGGCAGTATCAATCAGTTGATACTTCTTATCGCCGCGCTCGAATTCGATCTCAATGGCATCACGGGTGGTGCCGGGTTGGTCGAAGGCAATAACACGCTCTTCGCCAAGCAAGGCATTGATCAGGGTGGATTTACCAACATTCGGCCGACCGGCAATAGCCACACGGGGCACACGCTCCGCATTTTCGTCTTCTTCCGGATCTTCCGGAAAGGCATCCAGCGCTTCATCGATGAGGCTACGTACCCCTTCGCCATGGGCCGCTGAAATGGCATGCGGTTCGCCCAAACCCAGTTCATGGAACTCCGCCGAGACAACGCCACGGTCCATGCCCTCAACTTTGTTGACAGCCACCAGGACCGGCCGGTTGATCCGGCGCAATAGCTGAGCAATATCCTTATCGAGCGGTGTGATGCCTTCACGACCATCGACCACGAAAATGATGCGATCCGCTTCATGGATGGCCTGCTCGGTCTGGCGCGCCATTTCCTGCGTGATGCCCTCACGTGACTTCGGTTCGAACCCCCCGGTATCAATTGCCAGGAAGCCCTTACGACCGATTTTGCCGTGGCCATAATGGCGGTCACGCGTCAGACCCGGCATGTCGGCGACGATGGCATCGCGCGAACGGGTCAGACGGTTGAACAGTGTGGATTTACCGACGTTGGCGCGGCCAACCAGGGCAATTGTAGGTTTCATTGCAACGTTACCGCCATCAAAGACCCCCCTGCCGTTTGCAGCAGGACGGTGTTAGGACCCAATGCGGGCAGGATCGACATGACCCCGCCGCCGCCGACATTCATGCGGCTGATAAATTCACCGTTATCGCGGTCGAGCACATGCAGAAAGCCTTCGGCATCGCCAACCACCAACCCCATGGGCAACGCCACCGGGGCCGAAAGATTACGGTATTTGAGTTTGTCCTGACGCCAGATCGAAGCACCGGTGCCACGGTCGAAGGCGTGCACGACGCCCTGCTCATCAGGAATAAAGACACGACGGTCATCCATGGCGATGCCGGCGACGGATGACACCTCCCGCGACCAGATCTGTGCCCCGCCCCCCTGCATATCAAAACAGGCGGCACGGCCCTGGAAGGCCACGGCACACATTTGCGGCCCCTGAACGACCGGAACCGTCACCACATCCGAAACGCGATCCAGCTCCGTGGCACCACGCGGCACAGAGACGGTGCCTTCCCAGGCGGGGGCACCATTCTGCAACGAGAGTGCGTACAGTTTGCCGCCCGGCATACCGACCAGCACAAACGGGCCAAAGGGCAGCGGCGGTGCCACAGAGCGCACAGCCAATGGCGGGTTGCTGCGCTGGTAGTTCCAACGCTGTTTGCCATCCGCACCATCAAGCGCAATCACGCGGTTGTCGCTGGTGCGAACGATGACCAGCCCTTCGGCAATCGCCGGTGCAGCGACCAGTTCACCCTTGACGTTGGCAGTCCAACCCGGTTTGCCCGTTTCAAAATCGAAGGTGAACACATCCCCCTTGTAGGTGCCAACCACCACCAGACGGCCATCACTGGCGGTGCCAGCTGAGAGCTTTTGCCCGGCATTAGCCCGCCAGACTTCCTTGCCATCATCCAGGCGCATGACGGTACCGTCATGCGCCGCCGATAAGACAACCGGGCCACCACTGGCCGGCAGGAAGGTGAATCGACCGGCTTTGCCGACGGATGCCTGCCAATCCTGTTTCATCCCCACGCGCTCGACAATCGGTGTTAACGGCGTGGGTTTGGGCTTGGAGCTGCCAAACAAGCCACACCCCCCCAGCGTCAGCGCCAACAGACTAACGGCAACCAGCGTTCCAAGCGGACGAGCATGGCACATCGCGGTCATGCGATTACTTTCCCGACGCCGGTGCGGCTGTCAGCGCATCACGCTTTTCAAGCACCAGTCGGCGCAGCAATTGGCCAGGTTCGCTACCGGCGAATTCTGAATTTGGCGTCACATCCTTAGCGACCGGCTCGAGATTTTTCAGCGCAGCGTCATAGCTTGCGCGGGCTTCGGTGGGCTTACCCTGTGCGACATAGACATCCCCTTTGGCCGCATCAAAACGCGCAGCAAACCCTGGCGGTGGCGTCTCGGACAATGTTTTCAGTGCGCCATCAAAATTCTTTTCATCCATCTGCATGCCGGCTAGGCGCAGACGGGCAATGCCACGCACCGCATCCTTGCCATTGTCCGCCACCCAGTTCAATTGGGCTTCAGCACTTTTGGCATCGCCAGCGGCTTCCAGAGTAGTCGCAGCCAGCAGCGCACCCAGTGATGCAAACTGGCTACGCGGATACTGATTCACCAGTTCGCCGGCAGCCTGCTTGATACGGCTGGTGTCCTGCTGAGCACTGGCCTGTTGCAGCACCAGATAGATGCGACTGGCTTCGGCGTTCTGGTTCTTCAGATAGCTCTGCCATCCATACCAACCCAGCCCACCGAGCGCCAAAATCAACAGGACGCCGATTGCCCAGCCGCCATATTGTTTCCACCAGCTGCGCAAGGCAGCAATCTGTTCTTGTTCTTCGAGATCGTAAACGGCCATTGTTAGTTTTCCTGATAAGACCCGGCGTGCTTAGAAGCTCTGACCGAGGTCGTTTTCCGTCCATTGTGACATGATGTGCTCGGCCAGATCATCCAGCGGCACACGAATCTGGTTATTGGCGGTTTCACCGTCCGCCCAGTCTTTCTGACGCATGGTTTTGACCGTGACCTCACCACTGGCGACTTCATCCTCGCCAATGATGACTGCCAGCGGTGCACCGGAGTGATCGGCCCGCTTCATCTGGGATTTGAAACTTCCGCCACCGCAGTGGTAAACCACATTGAGCCCAGTATCACGTAGGCTCTCAGCCACACGAATTGCCAGGTCAGCCGCGTCGTCGCCCTGATGAATGAGGTAGACATCGGGCGACTCGGCCTGCGGCAGATGCCCCGCATCTTCAAGCAGCGCCAGCAGTCGCTCGACACCTAGTGCAAAACCACAGGCCGGCAGCGGCTTGCCACCAAGCTGTTCGACAAGACCGTCATAACGGCCACCGGCACAGACGGTGCCCTGCGCACCCAGCGCATCGGTCACCCATTCAAATACGGTGAGATTGTAATAATCAAGGCCGCGAACCAAGCGGGGATTAACGGTAAACGGGATGCCCGCATGCCGGACCAGCGCCTGGACACGCTCGAAATGTGCCAGCGATTCGGCACCGAGGTAATCCATCAAACGGGGTGCAGCGGCGACCAGGGCCTGCATCTCCGGATTTTTAGTGTCCAGAATGCGCAACGGATTTTTGTGCAGACGACACAGGGAGTCTTCATCCAGCTGATTCTGATGCGCTTCAAAATAGGCAATCAGCGCAGCTCGGTGTTCGGCACGCTCGGCCGGCTGGCCGAGGCTGTTGAGTTCCAGACGGATATTGTCGAGTCCCAGCTCTTGCCAGAGGCGCGCGCCCATGAGGATCTGTTCCGCATCGACATCGGGACCATGATATCCGAAGGCTTCCACGCCGACCTGATGGAACTGGCGGTAGCGGCCTTTCTGCGGACGCTCATGACGGAACATCTGGCCCATGTAATACAGGCGCTGCGGGCGTTCTGCGGCAACATTGTGCTGAATCACCGCACGGACGCAACCGGCCGTGCCTTCCGGGCGCAGGGTCAATCCTTCACCATTCAGGCTATCCACGAAGGAATACATTTCTTTCTCGACGATATCAGTGACTTCACCAATGGCGCGTTTGAAGAGCGGTGTCGGTTCCACGATCGGCATGCGAATCGGGCGGTAGCCGTAGCTCTTGAGCCAACCACGCAGGGCTTCTTCCAGCCATTCCCAGGATTCCGCCGCATCGGGCAGGATGTCATTCATGCCGCGTACGGCTTGCAAACGCTCACTCATTGTTATCTTCAGGCTTTCTGCTGGTATGTCCGCGCGACATACCGGTCAATAATGTCTTTGAATTCGTTGGCGATGTTGTCGCCACGCAAGGTCACGGTTTTAACACCATCCTCGAAGACCGGCGCGGCCGGCACTTCGCCGGTGCCCGGCAGAGAAATGCCAATGTTGGCGTGCTTGCTTTCGCCGGGGCCGTTGACGATACATCCCATCACCGCCAGCGTCATGTTTTCAACACCATCAAACTGTTCACGCCACTGCGGCATCTGTGCGCGCACATAGCTCTGAACCTCGGCCGCGAGTTCCTGGAAGAACACGCTGGTCGTACGCCCACAACCCGGACAGGCCGTGACCAACGGTGTAAACGCCCGCAGGCCCATGGTTTGCAGCAACTCCTGTGCCACCTGAACTTCCAGCGAACGCGAACCATTCGGTTCCGGGGTCAACGACACGCGAATCGTATCGCCAATGCCTTCCTGCAGCAGCACGGCCATGGCGGCTGTCGAGGCTACGATGCCTTTGGATCCCATGCCGGCTTCGGTGAGACCGAGGTGTAATGGGTAATCACAACGCGCCGAGAGATCACGATAAACCGCGATCAGATCCTGAACACTAGATACCTTGCAGGAGAGCACAATACGATCACCCGGCAGACCGATGCTTTCTGCCAGCGTGGCCGATTCCAGTGCCGATAGAATGAGCGCTTCGCGCATCACATCACTGGCTGAGCCAGGCGTGGCTTTACGGGCATTGTCATCCATGACACGCGCCAGCACCGACTGATCCAGGCTGCCCCAGTTAACGCCGATACGCACCGGTTTGCTGTAGCGAATGGCCAGTTCAATCATTTGCGAGAACTGCTCATCCTTCTTTTTACCAAACCCGACATTACCCGGATTGATGCGGAACTTGGCCAGCGCTTCGGCGCAGGCCGGGTAATACGTCAACAGTCGGTGACCATTGTAGTGGAAATCACCAATCAGGGGCACATCCATATTCATGCGCAACAGGTGCTCGCGAATCTCAGGCACGGCCGCTGCGGCTTCCGGCGAATTCACCGTAATGCGCACGAGTTCGGCACCGGCGCGGGCAAGCTCAGCCACCTGGATGGCCGTCTTCAGCACATCCGCTGTATCGGTGTTGGTCATCGCCTGCACCACCACCGGCGCACCCCCCCCCATGGCCACCTGACCTATGGTGACGCGACGTGTTTCTTGACGTTGCAAAATCATCGTACCTGCCTTGATGGTCTCAATTAACGCAGCACCTGACGGGCCACGTCATCGGTCGACAACTTATCGAGTTTGACCGGTTCGTCACGCCAACGGGCTTGAACCTGACGAGCGTTACCGATCAGGATATCAAGCGGTGCCGCACCAGTAATAAACTGGGTGGTACCAGCAGCATTCAACTGCGAATAAATGATACGGCCCGTGTAATCACGAACTTCGACCCAGGCCGGGGCCGAAAACTTTAGCTCCAGCGTACCTGGGCTCGTTTGGGTCTGCGTCGGAGCTGGCACACTCCCCTGTGCGGCTGGCACGGCCTCACCATTTAGCGGTGCAGCGGCCCCAGCCGGTGCTACGACAGCCGATTCCACAGCGGGTTGCACCACATCTGGACGCACCCAGCGTTCGGCAATGGCCTGCCCAGACCGCAAAAGGTTTTCCCAGAAGCTGCCGGGAATCGCGTACGCCAAAACAACCGCTAGCGTCATCATCACGATGCCGGTTTTGAGCATGCGCTTTTCCTGACGCTTAGTCTCGCCATCACGGCGTGACGTCGGCGCCGCCTTGCGCCCGACATTGCTCTGCACGAGGTTCTTTTTCATGTCCGGCATGGCACCAGGAATCTCGGCAATCAAGGCATCCACGGACACCTCCAGCAGACGTCCGTAGGCGCGCAGAATGCCGACAGTAAAGGTACGGCCCGGCAAAGCCCCCCAATTGGATGATTCGATAGACTCGATCACACGGGGGCTAACTTTCAGGGCATACGCGGCATCACCGATGGAAAGATGCTTGGCCTCGCGCGCGCGCGTCAGACCCTTGTCGTTAACAGGCGCCTCTGTTGGCATGACTGCAGATTCCTGAACCGTCGACATATCAAGTTCGTTTTGTGGGTGCTGTTCGAGATCGTTTTGCATGGTGCTTTCCGGATAACGCCGGTTACTGAAGTGTCCGTCGGGTCGATGCCGTCGCATCGGGTGTCATCGTCACGCCGAGTGCCGATGCACGCTGACGATAAGTGGTTGCCAGGGTGTCATCACCCATGTCATGGGCACAACGAGCCGCCGTTACAAGAGCTTTTCCAGGTGTGCCATAGAGCGGGTTCGCCAGCGCCAGATTCAACTGGGCTAACCCCGCCGCATACTGCTGCGTCTCACAGAGATAGAGGCCATAGTTGTTGCGGATATCAGGATCCCTCGGCGCCAAAGCAACCGCTTTCTGAAAACTGTCGTTCGCCTGGTGGCGCTCGCCCAGTTGCATGTAGACAAGGCCATACATACTGAAGGCCGGTGCGTACTGGGGATCAATACGGACGGCATTCGCCAACTCATCCAGCGCGGTTTTCATGCTGCCCTGCTGGAAATAGAGGGCCGCGAGCTCGGTGTGAATGCGCGCCCGGCTCATTGGATCCGCTGGTATGGGCTTGATCTCGCCGGATGTTGCCGATGTGCTCGACGTGGTACATCCCACCAAGATCATTGTAGATAGCACGGCCAAAACACTTTGGCGCATGAACGGCCGCATCAGACTGTGTCTCCCGAGGTTACACTCAGGACCGGCGGCAACTGGCGCGTCCGCTTGGTTTTATCCTGTACCTGCCCGGCCAACTGACCGCAGGCGGCATCAATATCATCACCACGCGTTTTGCGCGTGGTGGTCACAAACCCGGCACCAATCAAGACATTCGCAAACGCCGAAATTCGATCTCGCGGGGATCGCCGATAGGGGCTGCCTGGGAATGGATTGAAGGGGATAAGGTTGAATTTGCAGCGGAATTTTGCTTTGCTGATCAGTGCAACTAATTCTTTGGCCTGCGCGGGGCTATCGTTGACGCCATCCAGCATAACGTATTCAAAGGTAATGAAATCGCGTGGCGCTTTGTCCAGATAACGCTTACAGGCGGACATCAGTTCTGTCAGCGGATACTTCTGGTTAATCGGCACCAGCACGTCACGCAGGGCATCATTTGGCGCATGCAAGGAAACGGCCAGAGCAGTTGGGCAGGCTTCACGCAAACGATCCATCGCCGGCACAATGCCGGACGTAGAAACCGTGACCCGGCGGCGCGACAAACCATAAGCATGATCATCCAGCATCAAGTTCAACGCTGGTATCAATGCATCAAAATTCGCCAGGGGTTCACCCATGCCCATAATGACCACATTGGAAATAATGCGGTCGCCAGCAGGGTCAAAGCCCAGAGCACGATTCGCCAACCAGAGCTGGCCAATAATTTCTGAGGTGGTGAGGTTACGGTTAAAGCCCTGCTTACCGGTCGAGCAGAACGAACAGTCGAGCGCACAACCTACCTGCGTGGAAATGCACAGGGTGCCCCGATCTGTCTCGGGAATAAACACCGTTTCAATCAGATTGCTGGCGCCGACATCCATCAAAAATTTACGGGTGCCA
>JACCDN010272380.1_pt1 | contig 14861 bp, 11 predicted proteins | sample 7441691 | NCBI WGS metagenome assembly JACCDN01 (sample SAMN15323439, study PRJNA562643) | freshwater metagenome | isolation source: river surface water | place: USA:Blue River Watershed | collected 2017-08-16
AGGCAATTTTGAGCGTAGTGAACAATGTTGTCAGGCTGCTTTGCAAGCTGACCCTGGAAATCACGCAGCAGCCGACTTGTTAGCACATCAACTTTTGCGTCGTGGACAGTGGGCTGATGGGTTTCGTTTATTTGAGAGTCGTTTTATCAAGCCAGATTGTATTCCAAATTTAATGACCACTTATCCAAGGTGGGACGGAACGCTGAAACATGGTCGACGTGTTTTGATTTGGGGAGAGCAAGGTTTGGGCGATACCGTGCAATTTTCTCGATTGATTGCGTTCGCAGCTGAGCGTGGTATCGAACCCGTGTTGTTGGTGCAAGATGAATTGGTTGAGCTTTTTCAACAATCGCAATTGGCTAAAGAAATTTATCCGTTTTCACAAATGATTCAAATGCAAAAAAACCAATTTGGTCAGGATATTTTTGTTCCTCGTCCTGGGATTCTAAAAGAATTGCAGATCGATGCGCATCTGCCGATGATGAGTTTAGCTCATGTTTTAAATTTCAATCCAGAACAGCTCAATAGTGGTATTTACTTGCAAGTCTCTGAGCAAAAGAAAAAAGCAGCAGCTGATTATATACAAAGCCTGAATTTATCGAAAGCTCCTCGCATTGGCATTGTGTGGAGTGGTTCTTGGAGTGAACATCCAGAATATCAAAAAACATCCAATCGTCGCCGAATTCCGTTGGCTAAAATGGCGCCGATTTTACAAAATAAAAATTTAAATTTTTTCTGTTTTCAAAAAGGTTTCGATGAAATTGCTCGCTTAGAATTTCCACAGATCAGACCTTTGCCTTTGACAAATTCATATGCGGATACGGCTGCTTTGTTATTGCAAATGGATTTATTGATCACCATTGATACCAGCATCTGTCATGTGGCGGGTGGTTTGGGTGTGCCGGTATGGTTGATGAATCGTTACGATACTTGCTGGCGTTGGCTGACTGGCGAGGGTTCCTCGATTTGGTATCCATCGCTTGAAATTTTTAAACAAAATTCGGCTGGTGACTGGGACAGTGTCGTTGCAAAAATAAATAACGAATTAAACGGTGAAGCTCATGTTTGATTTTGAATTGCGCCGACGTCATGGTGACCTGCTTAATGAACAAGTCGCGGCTGGATTGCGTGGTGATTTTGAGCGTGGTTGGCAAATTGCTTTAGAGCTTAAACAGATGGCTCCTGGATGCAATCGTGCGGCATTTAATTCCGCATGGTATGAGATGATGCGCGGAGATTTGTTTACAGGTTTGCAGAAGTTGGATGCTGGTCGTTGGGAAAATGTGTTTGGTGACAAGCCATTGCCTACAGACAAACCAATTTATCGTAATCAAGATCTGCGCGGAAAATATTTATTGATGTGTTCTGAAGGTGGACTTGGTGATGAAATGATTAATATTCGTTTCGCCAAAGATTTTGCTGATCGCGGAGCCAAGGTCACCGTGACCTGTGATCCCAGTTTGAAAAGTGTTTTTTCACGAGTCCCTGGTGTCTCAGCTGTTGTTGGTCATAAGGCCGCACCTGATGTGCACCATGATTACTGGGTGCCGGCAATGAGTGCTGCCCGTGTTTTGGAATACAGTTATGATCGACTGACAGGTGAAAAATATTTTTCTGCCGAGCCGACGGCGGCTGCGAAATGGAAAAATACTTTGGATGAGTATTTTAATACCAAACAGGTAAATTACAAGGGTCCAAGAATCGGTTTGAAATTTTATGGCAATCCAGAATTCGAACACGAACAATTTCGTCGTTTTCCACCAGAGGGTTTGATTCAATGTATGGGGGATCGCCCTTGGGTGAATTTGCAAAAAGAAGAAACCAAGTTGGATATAGAAACGTGGGAAGATACGCTGGCGATTATAGAAAATTTAGATTTGGTGATCACCTCATGTACCAGTATCGCCCATGCCAGTGCAGCAATGGGTAAACCGACCTGGGTGTTGGTTCCAGTATTGCCTTATTATATCTGGGCATTGCCTGGCGAGACCTCTCCTTGGTATCAATCAGTGCGTTTATTTCGTCAGGATAAATTCGGTCAATGGGATGACGTTTTCGCGAAAATCAAACACGCTTTGTCGGAATTCGTTTAGTCGTTTGATTTGAAGATTTTGTTTTCTTGGTTGAGCTCGTAGACTCACTTGACGCAGCTTTCAGTAGCTCTCGGATGTCGACACCAAGCAATCTTGCCAGAGCCTCTAAGGTTGTCACCTTAGGGTCGATGTGGCCTCTGATAAGATAGGTCAGAGTTGTTTTAGATAAATGTCCTTGGGCTTTTTTTTGCCAAAAATCATAGGCCGATTTGTAGCCCTGATTAAGAATTTCTTGTTGAACAGATTCTCCAAGTTTTTCTAAAAATATTTTATCACTGTTGTTTTTTCCAGTTCGCCGCAAAAGAACCTCTTGGTTAAGCGCTGTAAAGTTTTGGTCACGCGCTTTTATATTAAAGCCTGATTGCATCCATGCCAATAACAAAAACATCTTCGTCAGGTGCATTGACCGCAATTTCACGGATTTTATTGGCCGCTTTGTTTAGTTCTTCTTTGATGCGTGGAAAATCTTTTTCGCCTATAGATAAAAGAATCAGTTGTTTATAATCTTCTTCTCTTGGGTGGTGAACTTGTAAGGCAAATCGTTGCCGCCAATAACTATGAGTCTGTCTTAGGAAATTTCGAATGGATTCATTTTCACGACTGTCCCAGAAAACGTTGCGTGCTTTGACCTGCCAATGATTGCCTTTTCTTTCGATAACATCCAATTCGTGTAACAGTTTGATCGATTGATGCACAGTGGATTCTGATATGTTGAGTCTATTAGCTATTGCAGAAACGGATTGGTTTTTGGGATTCATAAGTAACATATGAATAGCAAAGTGATGCCAAAATGCATAATAAGTTGTTGTCGCAGAATTTGGGATGTTCTTGAGGGCCTCACTGGTATCTTGCATATCGATATGTGTGAGCATGTGTTTTTTTCGAAGAGTATCCAGTTGTTTTTGTAAGATATTTTTTAAGGCCTTGGTTCCTGCTCTTTGCATTTGTACCAAGAGCAAAAGAAAACTGGTTTGTTCTTCGTCTAGGTTTAAAAAATCAGCCAAATTGGCGGCGTGATCCGGAGTCAGATGAACAACGCCGCTGAGAGTTCTTGTGATATAGGAGCTGTGAATGCCCAGCGACTCTGCCATTTTATTTTGATAGCCACGAATGTTCTTGTTGTGCTGGATCACGGTTTTTAAATAAACAGTATAGTCTTTGTATTCGTAAATAGATCGTTCCATTGTCAATTACTCAACACATCGTTGATTAATTGACAATAAAATAATGGCACAAAATGAATTAATAGTTTGAAGTGTTGTATTCGGGGGGCTAATGAGAAAAAAAACAGTTGCCGAGTCTTTAAACAAAAGAAAAATATCTATCCGCAAAACCAAATCTGTGGCTGAACTCGAGTTCGATGCTGAGAACTCACTGGTCGAGTTATTTAAAGATATTTTGCCGGCAAATATTTATAAAATATTTCTCAAACATAAAATTTTTCATCTGATCAAAGATAAATCGCCTATGGCATGGAAACAGCTTATCGAGAGTAATAAAAAAGTTTTATTGAAAGAGGGTGTTTTAAAGAAATCAACGAAATGCTGTTCTGGCTATAAATGGGATAAACTCTAGAATTGAATCTGAGCAAAACGAGCGGAAGAGTTTTGCAAGTGCCTGTTCGCTAAGGATCGATCAATTGTTTGAGATGGCTGATCTCAAATTGAGTGCGGATATCAGATATGTTTTTATGTGCTCCGTTTAGATTCACCCAGCAGCTGTCCATGTGGACATTGTTTGCACCTAAAATATCAGCTTCCAGTTTGTCACCAATCATCAAAGACTCTTGTGGAGTGAATCCATTTTTATTTAATGTGTATTGAAAAATTCGTGGATCAGGTTTGGCAAATCCGCATTGTTCTGACACGACCACATCGCTGAAATATGGCATCAACCCAGATGTCTGTAATCGTGATTTTTGAACAGACTCAATGCCATTGGTAATAATTCCCAAGGTATGAGTTTGAGCAAGATGCTTACAAACCTCAAGAGCCTGATCAATAAGAAATACCTTCTCTGTTAAATTGTGCAGATATTGTTCGCTCAAAGATTCGGGATTGTGTTCATCCAAACTGTGTTCTTGCAGCAAAAGTTCATAACGATGTACTTTTAATTTATCTTTAGAAATCAAATTTTTTTCTAACTGATCCCACAGTGCGGTGCTGATCTGTCGATAGCTTTTAAACAGTTGAGCGTGGTTCTCTAAAATGCCGTGAGAGTTTAGTGTTTGATGGAATGCCCAGTGTTCAGATTTGCGAAAATCAAGCAGAGTTTCATCAACATCAAAGATGAGGAATTTATATTTATTCAATGGAATCTTCATTGTTTTGGATTATCAGAAGTTGTTGATGAATTGAATAAAAATTCCCAAACTGATATTTTTTATGGCCGGCAGAGTCTTTTATTAGCGCAAAGGGTAAAAATGAGCAGGTTTTACCCATATTATGAGTTGATTGTTTTAAACCTTTGTCATCATGCTCTGATTTGGCTATCAAATTCTCTGTCGGGAGGCCGCGGTGTTACTTCATGCAAAATTATCTCAAAAAATATTTCTGTTATGCCAAATATCTGGCGTTAAAAATAATATTTAATATTTTTCAATAAATTTGTAAGGGCAATGGACCGGTATGCAATTTGCTCAAACTCATTGCCTATGGCCAATTTTGCCAGGTTGTCATTTCTATTATTGTTTATATTCTCCTCGCGCATTTTTGCGGCGAGCACCTGTGACAATATTTATTCACTGTCAAATTTATCGACACAAAGACAGTTCTTTAAAAATGCAACGACAACAACGGTTCGCGATATTCTAAAAAAAGCCATGATTGATGAAACTCCACAGTGGGTGCGTGATGTTTCAGGAGCCAGTGTGCCTGAAAACATGAACAGCGTTACTCGTTTAAAAAAAGAATTAGCAACTTTGGCTGGTATGTATTCTCAGGATCGTTTGGAGCAACTGCGACCTTTATTTCAAAAGGCTTTGAAGCTGGCTAATTTTGTGCAAAAAAATAATTATCCGCAACGTCAGGTGACGGAGCTGTTTCTTACTTATACTCATCTGGTGGATGCGCGTAGAAGAAATAGTAATAATTTGCCACAAATTGAAACCAGTATTGCTGAATTTGTCAGTGCCTTTATGTATGAAAGCCATGGTTATCAAGAATTTCATTTTCGATATTATGGAAAATACATATTCACTTTTGAAAATCCCAGCCGATTGGATTTCGTCAGAGCACGGGCGGCTGGATATTCGTTGGTTGGAATCTCAAACAGTGATTTGAATGCCTTTGATACTATTGAAAATCAAACAGCAAGTTTTTTTGCTCGTCATGATTTAATCCATGCATCGCGAGAATTAGCCAGTGATTATCGTAATTGGCAAAATCAGAAACTTGATGCAATTACAATTGAGAAAATTCAAAAAGAGGATTTGCTTTTTATAAAAAATATTTTAATTCAAATAGAAAACATCAGTGATTTACAGTTACGTAAAGATCTTGAGGTATTGTTATTTTATTTAACTCATGAAGCCTATTTAAACTTAAGAAGTGAGTTGAAGCCATTGTTTTACGATACAAATAAAATGCAGATGATAAAACACAATTTAGCTAATGATATATATTTTGGCACGCTGGGGCCACAGCTGAAAAGTGAGATCCCCCATGGGGAAAATCAGAGGGTGGAAAAGGCATTTCAGATTTTACAAAAAATGCTGAATTGATTCATTTAGGGTATGTCCCTTGCTTACTAATTGCTTGGATGAAAAACAATCGATTGAGCTGTATTTTAAAGCGTGTGCGCTGTTTAACAGTTGTACACTTGGTCGCATTTTGCGGTTGGGCTGTGCATGTTCAAGCTCAGGTTCTGACTCCTATCGATAAACCACAACGTTTGACGGACTCTCAGAAAAAAGAATTAAGGGCATGGAATTCACGTTTTATCTCTTCTGGTGGGGTTATTCTCAATGCTCCACCCAGTCACTTGTCTAATAAGCCAATGCTTAATATGACAGGTGTGATCTCTCAGGTTGTTCAAAACTTGGCAGGGGATCGGTTGCGGGCAGAAAATAAACAATTGGTTCTGCATATCTATTCGGCTCCGCAAATGAATGCCTTTGTTTCGCGTGTTGTGTGGCCACCTAAAAAACTGGAATTGTCGTCACCTTCGGTTTTAACTTTGCTTTATCCTGGTATTGATTTACGTAAACCTGTTTATGAAGTTGGTATCACCCTAGGTCTTTTAAATAGATTAAATACTGTGGACGAGCTGAGTTTTGTTTTGGGTCACGAATTGTCGCATTTATTTGAAGGCCATGTCGATGGTTTGAATCTTCCGATTGATGAGAATGGTAAACAAAAAATGCCTCACGATCCGGATACTCGTAATCGATTGTTTAAACATTGGTGGAGTTCGCAACAGCATGAATCTGTCGTCGATTACCTAAGCATTCAGATGATGTTAGGTAAATATAATTTAGAAGCCGTTCCAAGAGCTTTGAATGTGATATTCCCACCAACAGAACGAACAAATGATAATGCGGTCGGCGAAGCTTTATCTCATATTACATCGACACATCACTCAGAAGGATTGCGTTTGTCCATGGCGCAATCAAACATTAAATATTTAAATCGAACCAGTCCTTTGGCTGTGCCTCGAGATGAAAGTTCATTGTTGGATGTCAGTAAAGTTAAATATCGTGCGCCAAAAAAAATCGATATTGAGGTTGCGACTGAAAATGAAACAATGGATGAAGCTAAAACATTGTGGGAAAAAGTTATCAGTCAAAAAATCGCAATACTAGCTTCAGCAGATGAGATTGTTCCGATGGAGTTGCATCAAGAAAAATTTCCATTAGAAAAAGATCATGATCTGATACTGGTAGTTCGTGCAATTTCTTTTGTTAAAGATAAGATCGAACAGTCTGATCTTTCTGTACAAGAAAAAGGAAACGCCTATTGGGATTTGTTTAGATTTTACGAATCAGAGGCAAATTTATTGTTTGCAAAAATGCATAATGATAACGCCATTAATGAAAGTGTTGATCGTTCGCATTGGATACAAACGCAATCAATTCGTAAAGCTTTGGTTTTGCCTATTTTAAAGTCATTGAAGCAAGGATGGTCAGCGCAGGATTTGTTTGAGCATATGATTTCGGCTATTCGCAAACGCAGTCTTGAACATGGCGCAGATCAGGTGACCATCTCAAAATCAATATGGTGGGAGTTTTACTCGATTTGTGAACGGAATAAAATATTAGCCATGGACAGCATAGCCAGTACGTCCATAGGCAAACAGTTTCTGTATGGTTTATTAGACAAGTTTGTTTTTGCCGACGGTCATTTCAATCTGGATGTATTTCTATCGATTGCAAGCACAAGTGGTTTTCGAAAAGCATCGGATGTATTCAAGCTGTCAGCGTTTGGAAAAACAATTGGTGATTATGTTGATCAATACTTAGTTCGAAATGAATATCGTGAATTATTAAAAGAATATTTTATAAATAATCCCAGTGCATTTGTCGCTGTCTTAAGAAAACTTAGTTTAAGTAGAAAAAATAATTACATTAGGACTCAATTTGTTGCTTGGGTACATAGTTGGGTGCGTGAGTTTCGTCCTAAAATAATCTCAACAATAATCGAACAAGCTAGTCTAAATAAAAGAATTGATTTTCATCAAGTTGAATTTGTAACTAGTTCGATGAAACAGATTCCGTTCAATCGTGAGGAATCTTTGGCTTTTACCAAAGCATTGGTTGTTATCGCTGATCAGTCGCTTAAAATTGATTATAATACAGATATTAGTTTTGGTATTGATAAAGATAAACAGTTTAAGCGAGTAACCTCAGGGGCACTGTCTTTTCTGGAAAGAGTTAACATTCTTACTTTTTTTGCCGCAATAAATAATGCGCCTGATTTGAAAAACTCAATCGTTAACAGTGAGGCCGCTACGCAAGTTAAAATGGCATTAAGCGGGTTAACAGCACAAATGTTTGTACAAAATGTTTTAACAACCCCTGTGGGGTTGTTAAATGCTGAAAAACAACTGCAGTCATCAGATAAATTCAAAGATTCCATGCGCGCAATTGAAACTTTGCGTAAACAAAATCCCCAAAAAACATCAAATGAAATACAGGAGTTATTCTACGCAAAAGGAGAAGCTTGGGACCGTTATGCAAAACTGCGTGGTGATTTGGTAAGTTTAAGCATCGCACGAATTGATATAATTAAAGGTTGGTTGATTTATTGGAATGTATTTAACGCAAGTAAAGTCACTCAAATTCAGCTACCAACTAACATCGTAGAACAAGTTGTTTTGAAACTTGTGCAAGAAGAAAAACGTCGATATGAGATCAGCGTGCTTGCTGAAATGGGGCTTGATGAGGTTGCATATCTCAAAATTAGGTTGTCTACCGAGGCGGCGAGTGGGTTGTTGCGTTTGTTTTCTGCAGTTTCTCCACGGTACAAGGATTTGAATAGATGGGTTCATCTTTTAGGTGAAATCTACACACGAAATCCCACGGTGTTTGATTCGAATCCAGAAATCAAACAACAATTGCAAAGAGAATTTTTCAAGATGTCAAAAGCCAATTCGCATTATGCCTATCAGTTACTGCGCGAAAAATCATTGCAAGCATTGTTATCAGCTAATGAAATACTGCCAATTATAGTCGAGGAGTTTCAACGTCGACTGAACGGTTCTAAAAATACAAATATAATAGCTAAGATTTTAAGTGATATTGATTCGGAAAATTTGTTACAACAGTCTGATCCGCAGATTTTCGATGATTTGCGCGAGCAGATTGCGACGCTCACACGTACTCAGCCCAGTCAGTTACAAAAAATATTTCCTGAGGATGATTTTAAAATCAATACAAAATCTACATCACAATTTGCTAGTCATGTACGCGGCCTCAGTGCTTTCTCGGCATTAGGGCAAAATGCTCCCGTTGCGGAATTGATTGAGCTGATCGAATATCTTATGTCTCGATCAGAAAAAATACCTCAATTTATTTACAAGGTTGAGGCTGATGCGGGAGAGCCTATCACAGATTTATTGCGCGGGGCTCGAATCACTCTTTCGCGACAAGATCAGATGTCTAAGATTTTTACTATTAATAGTCTTTTAGCTGGGCCCAATTCTCCTCTTGAAAGGATTGAAGGACGTAATGCATTTGTTGATCATTTATTTAAAGATATTTCGTCTAAAAATAAAACTATAGCTATTGAGCTTTTTGAATCTTTATTGTATTCGCAAGGAAATTTTAAATCCATGCCTGTTGCCTATATTTTGGCGCAAACGGCGAAAGATGGAAAGAAATTATCCGAGGGTGAAATTATCAAGGCATCTTTTGAAGCCTTTGGTGCAGCCGGAATCAAGCTTGGACAATATTTAGCTTTCACTGGTGAGTTTAAAGAGTTTCAAGAGTCCTTAAGTCAATTGCAAGATTCAGCAATGCCATTATCTTATTTGCAAGCAGTGCGTTTGTTACAAAGTCGTTATGGTGATGCGTGGAATCGTCAACATCAAGTGCTGCGAGTTTTGGGAACGGGCAGCGTGAATATTGCTGTTGAAATATTTAATAAAACAACGCAAAAAATTGAGGTCATCTCTGTTTTACGTGCGGATATCGAAACCTCATCAAAAGATGATTTTCGAATGTTGAAAAAATTTATTTTTGAATTCATTAGCCGCGATCCATATCACAGTAAAAAGTATGATTATTTGTTAGGTCTATTGGATGTCATTCAAGATTCAGTAACTTTGGAATTCAATAAAAAAAATGCCTATGACCGACAGGCCGAAGCCGTTGGCTTGTACCGATTCAAATCAGGGCCTTGGCAATTTCAGTCGGTACAACCATATTCTTTAGATGCAGGCGCTGTTCGTATGGAAAAAGCGCCTGGGCAGACGGCCCGACATTGGCGGGATGTTCATCCGAAAATTTACAAAGATGTGATGAGTCGATTTCTACGTTGGGAGTTGGATTTGTTATTGGGAACGCATCCATCATTGCGACAGTTTGAGTTGATGGCTAATCCCGACATACACGATGGTCAAATATTAATTGATAGCAAAGATTTGAAATCTGGTTTGGTGACAGTCTTAGATTTTGGTCAAGCCTTGCCAATCACTGACAAAGAAAGGCAATTAGCATTTGATATTGTGATTTTGTTAGAAACCGTTCATAACGAAAAAGATTTACAGAAACAACTTGCTCGACTGCAGAAGAATCTGAATTCTGGGTCCGTCTTATCAAACGATGAGTTGCAACAGTTTTTGCAACGAGAAGAACGTATGGATCGTTTTGTATATTTGTTGGGTGTTTTGAAAAAGCATGATTGGAAAATTCCTATGAGTTCTGTCCATTGGATCTTAGGTTTGAATCGAGCTGATAAACTAGGTAAAAACGTGGGTATTAATATCAACTGGGCATTGAAGACAACTTTGATGGGTAATCGTATGGGTTTGCCAATTGATTCTGTAAACGCATTTAGGATGTCATTGTCGCGTATTTTGGGAAATGAAAATAGATTTTTGCCAGTCGATCAAAAGCAAACAGTTAATAATTTTCGAGTTTTATCATGCTCGAAAATCTATTTAAATTAACTGAGGTTAATTCGCTTCGTCATAATATTAGCGCAAAAGCTATAAAATAGTTTGTTGAAAAGTTATTTAATAAGTTAGCTTCTGACGATTTATAAATGAGTTTTATATCAGAAGAGATCTTGTCGCGAAAATGTCTTTTACTGAAATTCCAAAATTAATTTCACGGTTTATTGCTCTTTTGCGGCCTAACTCCTGTCCGAACCAAAGCTTTGGTAACATAAGGATTCAGGCCAAGAAAAGGCCCAAGGGACCTGGCCCGCCTAGGCGAAGATGAAAAAAAATAGCTTTTGTCTGTCATAGACTTTTTCGAGAAATCTCCAAACGCATGGGGCTGCAGAAGTCCAAAGTGATGGGGGTAATTCATCGTCTTGAGCGAAAGAGGTAGAAATGTCAGCGGTCATCGATTTTATCAAAACAATTATTGCGTGGGGTATTTGGCTCGAATTTAGAGGCCTATTAAAAGCTGCCATCATTACGTTGATGATTTAGGCAGTCGTCACACAGCAAACACAATTTTCATTCGGAAATTTAATATAATTCTAGTGTATAACGCTCACAGCTTTTCTTCAATGCATAAATCTAAAAGGCACTAATTTTTGACCAAAAAAAAATTAGGATTTTATTCCTATATTTTTGGACTTTTTTTTATTGAATGGAAAGTTCACTTGTCAGTGGCGTGCTTGGCCATGAAAACAGGAATTTGCTTGCCCGTGACAAACGTGATCATCACGTATCCACCTTTGCTAGTGTCAGCTTTCATTTGATATTTGCAAAAGGCACCCGCTTTATTGCGAATGCATGAAATCAAAGTTGAAGATTTCATTTCTGCTGGCAAGTAGCTTGAAGACTCGGAATCAGAAGTAGATTCGTACTTACACTCTTTGGTACAAGAAATTGGCTTCCACGGGCCAACCCCCTCTTTACTTTCCGCACTCCATTTTCCTTTTTCGAAATGTAGTTTATAGAGCAGATCTGAATGCTTCCCTGCTTTATCCAAAACAACATAAACACCAGCTTCTGTTTCCGAAAGCCCACCTGCTAATACAAGTTGTGCAAAAGTTATTGTAATTAAGCTAAGAATCCATGTTTTCATAGTTACCTCAATCAAATTTAATTTCCTGAATAAATCTATTTTATCTTCTTGAAAGTGAATTTCAAACGAAAAAAGACACTTGGATGTTGAGGATTGCTTTATTATCAGTAAATGTAATACTTAATTTTTTGTTAAGACAGTTTTTGTTTGCTGAATGTTGGAGATTTAAAATATTCTTTTGTCGCTGCAACACTTTGTTGCGGCGACAAAATTAAGTCTTATGCTCTCTACGCTAAGTTGTTGAATCTATTTTATGACATTTTATTTTTGCTAATATTTTTTATTAAAAATAACATTTTAGTTCTTTGTATGATTTTTCTCATACTCTGCATTTTTCAATTACTCTAGCCTCATCGGTGAATATAAATGAAAACAAAATGAGGATTGGGGGGCAAGTGGGCGAATTCAGTATTACTCACATTCTTTTAATATCGGCTATCGCATTGATTTTTTTTGGTCCCAGTCGTTTGCCTGCTCTCGGGCAAGCCTTAGGTCGTTCGATCAATAGTTTTAAAAAGGGAATGTCTGAAATTACAGACGAAAAATCGGTTATGCAAATTGAGCCAATAAATAATAATAATAGAGTTCAGGCAAATGTTGAACAAACGAGCTCTACACAATCCTGTGTTCAACGGGTAAGAGAAGAACAAGATCAAAAGGTTTAGCTTATGGAAAAAACAGTCAGAGTAACTAGCTCATCAGAAAATCATTTAAATTCTAATAATGTTTCTGATGGTGTCGAGATGATCCTAAGTCAATCTATTGAGGACTTGTCGAAGCGTTGGTTTCGTTCGCGCTTGTCTGCATTGAAAAGCTTCAAAATTGATAGCGAAGAATCATTTTTTAAAGAGATAAATGAATTGCCAGAAACACAATATGAAGATTTGCTTAAGATAATTTTTTTGAATTCGAGAAATCTAGGCCTTGGTTATCAAAAGCAATATAATCTTGCCTGGGAACGAACGGATTTCTCTAGACATCTACAGCGACTCGGATCTCCATGTCTTAATGGTGATTGGGAAAATCGTATTTCTGCAAATGTGTTAACACGCTTGGGATGCGATCAAGGGCGACAGATTGGATCGCGATACTGTCAGTACTGGCGTGAAGCTATTGATGGTTTGGTAGCTGGTCTAGGCGATGATACTGGATATATGCGACACAGCTCTGTCGTAGTTGGTGATCAGAACTGTACTGATGTTTTTTATCAAGATGAGGTTATTCCGACGGATGCTTTGTGGAGCAACGAAATGCGCTGGGGACCTTTATCGATTGAGATGAAAGAAAAACTAGCTACGATTGAAAAAAAATTCGAACGAATGAAGGTCAGCCTTAGTTTTTTAGGACTTTCAGAAAAAAATTTATTTTATAAATTAGAAGCAAAAGAAAACTTAACCTGCGGAACTTCGGGTGCGATTTATCGAGGCTTGCTTGAAAAATGGGTTGAAAATAATTTTCCTTCTTTTCGTCTAAAAGATGCCAGTCCTGTGGCTGTCTATGGCGAAAAGACATGAGGGAAATGTCGCGCCGAAACTTTTTTTCCTCTTTTATTTCTAAGCTTGCTGTGCAAAATAATGCAACAGATTATGTGGAGAAAAAATCTGATTGCGACGTGACTCATAACACTATGCAAACCGTTGTATTGGGACCAATTTCACTGTTTCCAGTGAATACGAATAGCAAAATAAATTTGTTGAATCAGAGTTTCATTTTACATTCTTTTCCAGAGGGAATTCGTCTTTGTGATGAGATCAATAAATCTGTTACTAAATTATCTTTAGGGCCTGATGGTCAGTTGTATGCACATATTGGTGAACACTGGTCAGACAGTGCGGTTTTGTCATTATTTACTGGTGAAATTTATAACATATAGAGGGAGTTTATATGGATGAGATTAAGAAAAGTTTAAATAGAAGGACATTTTTGAAAGGGACAGCTGCTGGTGCATCTCTGCTTGCTAGCTCAAATGTTTTTGCTGCTCCGCTAAGATATTTTAAACCAATGAATATTGAAAACCCGTTGGCCGCATACCCAGATCGTGATTGGGAAAGTATTTATAGAAATATATTTAAGACCGATGGTCATTATCATTTTTTATGCGCGCCTAATGATACTCATAATTGTTTATTGAAAGCTCATCTTAAAAATGGTGTCGTGCTTCGTATCGGTCCTTCTTACGGTTATGGTAAAGCAAAAGATTTATATGGAAATCAAGCTTCTCATCGTTGGGATCCGCGTATTTGCCAAAAAGGTTTATCGCTTGTCCGTCGGGTTTATGGAGATCGTCGAGTAAAGGCGCCAATGGTTCGTCATGGATTTAAACAGTGGGTTGATGCGGGATTCCCACGTGATGCAAAAACAGGTCAGCCTGATGTTAAATATTTTCAACGTGGAAAAGATAAATGGTTGCGTATGACTTGGGATGAGATCAATGCCCTTACTGCGAAAGCTGCTGTGAATATTGCACAAACGTATAATGGCAAGCAAGGTGAAGACTATCTCAAAGCCCAAGGTTACGAACCTGAAATGATACATGCAATGGAAGGCTCAGGATTGCAGTCATTTAAATTTCGCGGTGGCATGGCATTTCTTGGTGCGACTCGATTGTTTGGCATGTACCGTTTTGCTAATTTGTTAGCTTTGATGGATTCTAAATTACGTGGGGTTTCTCCTGATAAAGCAGTTTCTGCGCGAGGTTGGGATTCTTACAGTTGGCATACCGATTTACCACCTGGACATCCGATGGTCACAGGTTCTCAGACCAATGATTTTGATTTATTTTCGACAGAGTACGCAAATTTAATTATTCCTTGGGGCATGAATTGGATTACTACCAAAATGCCAGATTCGCATTGGATGACAGAAGCAAGATTAAAAGGTGCTAAGATTGCGGCAGTTACTGTCGAGTATAGTGCAACGGCTTCAAAATGTGATGAGGTGGCTGTCATCAGGCCAGGATCAGATCCGGCATTTGCGTTGGGTCTTGCGCAAATTTTGATTCATAAGAATCTTTACGATAAAGAGTGGGTTGCAAAGAACACTGATCTACCTTTTCTTATTCGAATGGA
>JACCDN010469742.1_pt1 | contig 14857 bp, 16 predicted proteins | sample 7441691 | NCBI WGS metagenome assembly JACCDN01 (sample SAMN15323439, study PRJNA562643) | freshwater metagenome | isolation source: river surface water | place: USA:Blue River Watershed | collected 2017-08-16
AGTATAGAACATAAGCCTGTCGTTATTCTCGAGGGTGGGCAGCCACACCCACAAAATGCAGCCTATGTTCTTAGGCTCTTTGGCTTAAGGAAACTTATAACCGCCTTCATTGAATAATTTCAAGCACGCATCTACAGCCGCGGCATCGAGTTGCTTTCCGCGCTGACTGGCTATTTCATTTAACGCCGCCTCTAAGCCCAGCCCTGGCCGGTAAGGACGGTGCGAGGACATAGCTTCCACAACGTCAGCAACTGCAATTATTTTTGCTTCGATGCATATTTGGTCAGCATTTATCCCTTGAGGATAACCCGTTCCATCAAGACGTTCGTGGTGTTGTAGAACTGCTTCTGAGATAGGCCACGGAAACTTAATGCCCTTGAGTATGTCGAATCCGGTCTGAGGGTGAAGCTTGATTAAACTAAACTCCAAGTCTGATAGCTTCCCTGGTTTATTCAACACTTCCGCAGGTACTTGAATCTTACCAATATCGTGTACGAGACTTGCTAAACGAATTCCGTGCGCTTGGTCTTGAGACAGGCCGAGTTCGATCGCAATCTTTTCTGCCAAATCCGCGACACGCTGTTGGTGTCCAGCTGTGTATGGATCCCGCTTTTCTAGCATTGCGGATATCGCTTGCAATACTTCTTCAAGGTTGGAGGACTCGGATTTGCTACTAATGTACTGGTGAGCTAGGCTTTCTGAAACATTAAGCAAGTTGATCTTTTGCTCACGCTCGGCTACTAGTTGAGCAGATCGACGAAATGAGAAGAAAATGCCAATCAGGCCAATGAGCCATACTGAAACATAGGTAAGAATGATTGTCCTGATAGTTTCTGCGGCAATTGCCTCGCCAGTGCGTAGGTTTATCGACGTGCTAATACCACCGCGGATATCGCCAACCTTATAGTTTTGAACGGCATGGCATTTCAGGCATTTTTCCTCTACATACAAAGGTTGCATGTACCGGAAAATTTTATCTCCTGATTCCGTGGTTACAACGGCCGATTCGTGAGTGATACCCTTTTCAAAGGAAAGTAACGCATTCCTCTCCCACGCATCGGGTTCGTTCATTGGGTTGAGCAATTTCAGACTGGTGAGGTGGCCGTTAATACCATCTTTGCCGTAAAAGTCCTGAAATACCTGGCGTGTCATATACGCTGGGTTGATAAGGGTTAGCTTTTTTCCAGTTGTAGTAGTGACATCTCGATCTGGAGTGTCTAAGTACGGATTAGGTGGATACTTTTCCGATGGTTGAACGTAGACGCCGCCAAAATGAGATGCCCAACTACGAAAACCTATCGCACTCTTAATAACGGCCTTAGCTTGAGTTTCAGCGTGCTGAACGGGGTCATCTCTGACTTCGTTGATGTTAACAGCCAGCAACACGCCAAGTAGCGCAGTCCAGAGTAGCGCAAGCAGCAACGAGTTTCTTTTTATACTGGACATGGCTCTTTGGGACTGAAATGGTTTCCTTCGTTGAGTATATGCTCAAAGCGAGCTGGGAAGAAGTGCAATATAGCGAGGGCGTTGATGCGGATGAATTTTTTAACCAATTGGATCGGCAAGGTTGATATCTCGAGACTTTTGCTTCGATCATGGGTTTATTCGCTTATTGATCGCCCTATAATCAAGCTTGATGGCTCAACTTAATCTAAAACATCCGGGAAACCGACCTCGAGAACATGAGCGAGGCGCGGTTCTGGTCATTGTAGTGATGCTGCTTCCGCTATTGATCAGCTTTATGGCATTGGCGATTGATGTGGGTTATCTGTATAGCGTCAAACGAAAGCTGCAGACGGTAGCAGATGCTGCGGCTCTGGCTTGTGCTCATCAAATGCAACGTGCACAGCCCTGTACCTACCAAAATGGCGCTAATAATGACTTCGCAATAGATTTACCGGGCTTTTACGGTATCGATTGGTCTAATGTGAACACCTCTCAACCAGCGGCTAATCAAGTGCAGGTAGAGGTATCTCAAAGCACACCGACATTCTTCTTGAAAGTCATCTCGATAAACTCGTTCGATGTTAATGCGACAGCACGCGCGGAAATGCGACCCAATTGCGTCACGACGCTCGACCCTGCCGCTGCCAACAGTTTTCAAACATCGACAGGCGCAAATCTCCAAATGCCAGACTGCGGCATATTTACGCACTCGAATAATGCCTCCGCATTTAATGCAGTCGCCGGCTCTACCGTTAATTCACTCAGTATTGATATCGTCGGTAACAAGACAGCCACGGGATCGGTGACGCCAACACCCATGGTGAGTGTGACAGGCGTTGGAGATCCGCTTGCAATGTTGCCAGACATGACCCCTGGCGCCTGTGACCACATCAATTTAGAAATTAAGAAGACGACAACGTTAAATCCTGGCGTCTACTGTGGAGGCATTACGCTACGTCTGAAGCCAACCGTGACCTTCAGTCCGGGTATCTATTACCTGGTCGGTGGGGGGCTGGATACCGGACCCGGGTACTCAGCAATTGTTGGCGAGGGGGTTGTATTTTTTAATACCCAGTCGTTGCCGACATATCCTTACGGGCCTATTTTAATTGGGGTTTCCAACGGCAATAGCTTTCAATTATCCGCGCCTACCTCTGGGGCATATAAAGGGATTCTGGTCTACCAGGACCGAAAAGTGGCTAGTGGCGCTATAAGCGTGTTTGGTGGCGGGGCGAACCAACCATTACAAATGACTGGAACGTTGTATTTTCCAACGACTAATGTAACGTTTCAGGGACAAAGCACTACGGTCGCCGGAGCGTTCACAAATGTTATCGCCAAAAATGTGCTTTTTGGGGGGCTTAGCCGATTGAACTATCAGGCAGGCGCCAGCTGGGCGCCTGTTTCTGGTCCGGTGAGGTTGATCCAGTGAAACGACAACAAAATCTGAAGTATCAGGGCATCGCGGTCATTGAGTTTGCCCTTGTCCTGAGTTTGTTGATGCTCATGCTATTGGCTGCCGGTGATTTCGGTCGAATTTTTTATGCGCAAATAGGGCTTGAGAATGCCGTACGTAGTGGCGCCACCTATGGCACCCGGGTTGGTGGCGCCTATATGGACGATGCAGGCATTTTGGCAGCAGCTAATGCTGACGATGGTGGCTTGGTGGGTGTTTCTATAGCCATTCCATCGAAAACCTGTACGTGTGCAGATGGTTCACCTGTGGCTTGTGATGGCTATTGTGTTGGCTCGGATCCCACTCCTAAGATTTTTTTAACGGTACAGGCTGACTATGACTTTGCGTCGATCACTGGTTTTCCTGGTTTGCCCACAAATGTGGCTCTCAGAGCCAAGGCGGTGATGCGTGCGCAATAAGCCTAATCGGACTGTGCATCATTCGAAAAAACGATCGTCGGGTATCACGATAATCGAGTTCGCCATGATTTTGTTACTGTTATTAAACATCTTGCTCAGTATTATGGAAGCGGGGCGGGCAGTGATGAACTACCACACGCTTTATCAGGCTGTCAGCGAGGGGGCGCGTTTTGCATCCGTCAATGGTTCAACCAGTGGCACACCACCTGGGCCCAGGCCAACGACAGAGGTCGACCCGCTGATCAAACAACGGGTGGTGGACGCAGCGGTCGGTTTGCAACTGGCCACCGGCAACGTACAGGTCAACTGGACACCTGATAACCGACCCGGTAGTTCAGTTAGCGTATCGGCAAGCTATCTTTATGAGCCGTTTGCTTTGGGATGGGTAGCTTTTAGCTTGAGTAGTGGTTCTAGCGGGGTGATATTGCGTTAAGAATGTGCTTAAATAAGAGAAACAACATAAAGGAAGACAAAATGAACTTAAAATTTTTAAACACAAAAAATCAGCGTGGGATTGCAATGATTGAGTATGCATTGCTAATAGCTTTGGTTGCCGTTGCTGTTTATGCTGCAATTGACTGGTCAAGCTTAAAGTTAGCGATTGAGGGTGTTATTACAGACATTACTAGCAAGCTTTGAGGCTAACGCAAAATATAATTGCCCTGCTGGCTTCACTTGCAGTTGGGGCAATGGTAGTTCTGGCCTCTGCGTTATGGATTCGCTCCCACAATGCTGCAGAGCTAGTTTCTGTTGTTGTTGCTTCGGAAAAGATCGAGGCGGGGGTGTCTTTGCGCGCTGAATTTCTGCGAACTACCGATTGGCCCAGAGCAAGTGTTCCCCATGGCGCCGAGTATTCGATCGATAAGTTGGTCGGACGGGTCACTCGTTCAGCCATTGCAGCAAACGAATTAGTTCTTGATCGTATGCTACTTCACTCGGGTGCCGGTGGAAGTCTTGCCGCCGTTATTACGCCGGGGATGAGGGCAGTGACAATTCCCGTAAATGAAGTAGCGGGCGTGGCAGGATTCGCTTTTCCCGGTAATTACGTGGATGTGTTGCTCAGTACCAAGGATGATACTGGTCAAGCCACCTCCAAGATCGTTTTACAACGGGTATTGGTGCTTGCTGTGGATCAGGATCGTTCGGTTAAAGACGAAACTAAAGGTCGTATTGGCAAAGCGGTGACGCTTGAAGTAACCCCGAAACAAGCCGAAAAAATTGACGTGGCACGTGCGATCGGCACCCTGTCGCTGGCGCTACGAAGCCAGGAAGATGGCCTGCCAGGTAGTAGCAGTGGCGCACGAAAGGTAGACCTTGGTTTGACACAGTCGGATTCGCTGAATACGCAAAGCGGTCAGCCGGCGGTTGAAGTCATTCGCGGCACGACCCGTCGTATCGAAACTGGGTTTGCTCAATGAGATCGTGCCGCCAATTCATGCATCTCAGCGCAAGTTGCTTTGTAGGTTTACTGCTATCCCTAGCGACATTCTCAATTGCATCGGCGCCAGTATCGTCCCCAGCTTCTACAAGCCCAGCTATATCGGCTCCGGCACCGGGCGCGCGTGCGGTATCCATCGCGCTGGTGACGGGTAAATCGCGTCTTCATAAGTTCAAAGACCCGGTATCACGTATCTCTATTGGAGATCCCTCGGTAGCCGATGTGATGGTAGTTAACCCGCAAGAGCTTTATTTGCTCGGCAAGAAGCCCGGAGCAACGAATGTGTTGGTTTGGCATGCTGGCGATAAAACAACGGCGATTGATGTGATGGTGGGGGCTGACACAGCCGCGGTGCAAGCCCTATTCAAACAGCTGATGCCAGATCAGAAGCAACTTCGTGTTACCGCTGCGGGCGAGTCGCTGGTGTTGAGCGGCCAGGTGACTGATGCGGTTAAGGTGCAGCAGGCGATTCAGATTGCCGAAGAGTACAGCGGTAAAAAAGTTATGAATATGCTCTCGACAGACCATCTGCCGCAGGTGCTCATCGAGGTCAAAATTGCTGAAGTTAATAAAGATGTACTGGATAAACTAGGGCTGAATGTTAGCGGTACCGATTTCGCATTCGCGGCCATTGGCGGCGCAAGCATGGGCGCAACGTCGCCTGTAGCGGGTCTTAGCGCAAACGCTGCTGGAAAATTTGGTAATACAAATGCCTGGTTACAGGCGCAGATTACCTCGGGTGCTATGACGATTCTGGCAGAACCAAACATTATGGCGATTAGTGGCCAGGAGGGCCGTTTCTTAGCGGGTGGCAAGGTCTTTATGCCGGTGCCGCAATCTAACGCGGTCGGCGGTAGTTCGGTGATTACACTGCAAGAGGAACCCTATGGGGTGGGTATCAGGTTCACGCCAACGGTATTGAACGGTGGGCGGATCAATCTGCGCGTTCAACCGGAAGTGTCAGAGGTCAGCCAACAGGGTATTCCTGTTGTTGCGGGTGGATCAACCGTAGTGATGCCCAACATTATTACGCGCCAGGCTTCGACGACAGTACAGCTTTATGATGGCCAAAGCTTTGCGATTGGTGGTTTGATCAAGAATAAAACGGAAGAGGTAATTAGCGCTTTCCCGGGGTTGGCGAATATCCCAATTATCGGAGCCTTGTTCCGGAGCAGTTCCTACAGCGCCGGGCGCACGGAGTTGTTGATTATCGTGACGCCGCGCATTGTTCAGCCTTTGGGCAGCCCACCGCCATTGCCTACTGATAAATTTACGCCGCCGACCCAGAGCGAATTCTTTTTGCAGGGGAAAATGGAGGGAACTAAACCCACGATCGCGAATGTTCCTACCCAATCTCAGGAAGGGGTGAATCCATGATTGGTCGCTATCAACGCTTATGCTTAATTGTGGCTAATTGCGTGGCTGTTTTAAGCTTATCAGCTTGTCAGTCATACTGGGATGCAGACCCGAATCTGGGATCGAGTGTGAATGGCGCTATTCGTGCCCAAGTTGCTAATCCCAATGCGCCGCAGACAAAGCAGACGCCCAAGCAAGGCATGGATGGGGTTGCCGCTAAGAAAACCGTGGATAACTATCAACAGAGTTTTGATGCCAAAGCAACCAGCTCGGGTATGCCTAGCCTGGTAAACATCAACAATGCTTCAACGGCTAACGCACCCTAAGCCGCAATCATCGTGAAAATTGCCGTCATTGCCAGCACGCCAGAGCGCTTGCACGAGCTTCAGGAAATTCTCGAAAGAACGCCGGGCGACGACCAGTTTGTGTTCCTGCAACGACACGGCCGCGAGATTCATCTTGATCGAGTCGATCTATTCTCGACCAATATTCTGATTCTGGATTCGGAAGCCGTCGAGGCCGATGATCTTCGACTCATCGCCAACTGCACGCGTGAGCATGTCAATCCGGCAATTCTTTATCTTTGCGGCAAACACAGCGAGACCGAACTGCTTGAACTTATGCGGGCGGGGGTGACCGAAGTTGTGAATTTGCCGCTGTTTAGCAGTGAATTGCGTGAGGCCATCGAACGCATCCGTGCACGGCACTACATTTCGTCTGCCTATCGACCCCGCGGCAAGGTTCTCAGCTTCATATCCTGCAAAGGCGGTGCTGGGGCCACTTTTTTGGCCGCCAATCTGGGTTATGCGCTGGCCACTGAGTGTCACCAGAAAGTCTTGCTGATTGATTTGCACATGCAATATGGTGATGCATCGTTTTACCTAACCGATACCATATCGCACAGCACGTTGGCGGATATCGTGAAGCAGTCGGGTCTGGATTCTACGGTCGTTGCAACAGCCTCCTTACAGATCACACCGGATTATTTTCTGTTGCAGGCACCTGAGAGTCCCGAAAAGGCAGCGGGGATACAGCCGCAACACATAGATAATCTGTTGACTGTGGCGATTCAGGATTACGATTTTGTGATCGTGGATTTGCCGCTTACCCTAGATGCGCTATCGATGAAGGCACTGGATCGTTCTGATCGGGTTTTTCCAGTCATGCAGCCGATGGTGCCTTATCTTCGTGCGATGGGTAATCTGCTTCACCTGTTTAGTATGCTCGGCTACGATGCACACAAGGTCAGTGTGCTGCTCAACCGGACAGATCAAACGCTCTCTCTATCAATGAGTCGTATGGAAGACGTGATCCAGAAGAAAATTGACAGATTAATTCCAAACGATTTTATCCATGCTGGTGAATCGTCGAACACAGGGCTCCCAATTCTCAAGGTTTCGCCTGATAGCGCTATTTCAGTAAGCTTGCGTGAGATGGCAAAAGACCTAAGTGGCGTTGCTCTGCCATCACATAAGCAGGGTCTGTTCAGTAAGCTGTTCAGTTAATTAGTGGGGTAGATATGTCGCTACGTGACACCCTCCAGGAAACAACAAAGTCACATCTGGTTGACTATGAAAATTCCTCGGCGCAGCTGGCGGAACATTCGCCCGTGGCTCATCCGTTCAAACAGCAACTCCACGCTCGGCTACTAGAGCGCCTTGATCTTGCAGCTATTGAAGGTATGTCGTCCCAGGAGCTTCGTAATAAGCTGAAAGCCAGTATTGAACAGATCATCGTAGAAGACCATCTTTTGATTAACGATGCTGATATGGCGCGTCTGGTGGGCGAAATTCAGAACGAAATTGTTGGGTTGGGTCCGCTCGAGCAGTTGCTGGCAGACCCCAGCATCTCTGATATCCTCGTCAATAATTTCGCTACGGTGTACGTAGAACGTAAGGGCCGATTGGAAAAGGTTCCCGTGCGCTTTGACGATGATGTGCATTTGCTTAAGATTATCGAAAAGATTGTGTCGCGTGTAGGGCGTCGCATCGATGAGTCGAGCCCCATGGTTGATGCCCGCTTGCCTGACGGCTCTCGCGTAAATGCGATTATTCCGCCATTGGCGCTGGATGGTCCTGCGCTCTCTATCCGCCGATTTTCTGAAGTGCCTCTGACGATGGCGAACCTCATCGACTACGGCAGTCTGACCGAAGAAATGGCGCTTATCATTGCGGCGCTGGTCAAGGCAAAAACCAATATTTTGGTTTCCGGGGGTACCGGCAGCGGTAAGACAACGTTGCTCAACATCATGTCGGGGTTCATTCCCGATCATGAACGAATTATCACCATTGAAGATGCCGCAGAATTGCGCTTGCAGCAGCCACACGTTGTTCGCCTGGAAACCCGTCCACCCAATCTGGAAGGGAAGGGTGGGATCAATCAGCGTGATTTGGTACGAAATACGTTGCGCATGCGGCCTGACCGCATTGTAATTGGTGAAGTGCGTGGGGCCGAGGTGCTCGACATGCTTCAGGCCATGAATACGGGTCATGAAGGTTCGTTGACCACCGTCCACGCCAATACCGCGCGGGATTCCCTTACGCGTCTCGAAAACATGATCGGGCTCGCGGGGTTGATGGTTGAACAGAAGGCACTTCGACAACAGATTGTTTCGGCAATCTCCGTCATTATTCAATCAGCCCGTCTTAGCGATGGCCGACGCAAGATCACCAGCATCCAGGAGGTTACGGGAATGGAAGGCGACATGATCACCCTGCAGGAGATCTTCCGCTTCGAACAGACCGGTGTTGCCCCCGATGGATCGGTGCTGGGACGTTTTCGCGCCAGTGGTATTCGCCCGCGTTTTGCAGACCGGCTGCTGGCTCGTGGTGCGCCGCTCGCCGATTATCTGTTCGACCCGGATCGCGCTAGGGAGTAATGAACCGTGACGCTGGTCTGGTCGATACTGGTCGTCGTCGGCTTGCTCTCATTGGCGGGTGTGCTCTGGTCACTTTGGCAAATCTGGCAGGAACGTTATAGCGAGCACGGTGAGCGATTCGAAAAACGCATCAAGGACGTCTCTGCCATGGCAGCGGCTGGTCGAGATATTGTTACCCCTGAGCGTCTGTATGCTCGGCAGGCATGGTTGAACCAATGGCTGTTTTCGCAGGCGTTAGCCAAATCAATTGATCGTAAACTCAGTCGTGCCGGCTTGCGCTGGGTGGTAGCGGATTTTCTGCTGCTGACGCTGCTGCTGGGCGGCTTGGCACTTCTGTTGTTTCTCTCGTTCGGCGCATCTAGTGTCATGGTTTTGCTTGCGATAGCACTGATTGGCGGCCTGCCGTATGGCTTGCTCTCACTGCTGGAGCGTCGACGCCAACAGAAACTGGAATCTCAATTGCCGGACGTACTCGAATTTATTGCGCGTTCGATGCAAGCGGGTCATGCCTTTAGTAGCGCCCTGCAAATGGCCGCCGCTGAATCTCCGCAGCCCATCGCCAGTGAATTTCAAACGGCTTTTAACCAAGTCAACCTTGGGATGCCTTTTCAGCATGCGCTATCCGGCCTTGCCGAACGCATTGACTGTGCCGATATGCGGTATTTTTCGGTGGCCGTTCTGATTAATCGAGAGGTGGGTGGCGACCTGGCGGGGCTGCTGCGTAATGTAGCTGATCTAATTCGCGCCCGGCTCAAGCTGCGTCTTTCAATCCGCGCGATTACGGCCGAGGGCCGTATTTCAGCCTGGATTCTCGGTCTACTGCCCTTTATTCTGGTGGGTATTCTGGCATTTGTTAACCCGGCCTATATCGCACCGCTTTGGCAGGAACCCGTTGGTCAGCGCCTAGTGTTGTACGGCCTCGTTCTGATGGGGTTCGGCATTCTCTGGATGGTTCGTTTGTCGAGAGTCAGAATATGAATCTGGGCGAGTTGCTTTTGCTGACGATCGCTTTTCTGGCCGGTAGCGGGCTGACCTATGTGCTCGTCAATAGCCTTCTGAACACGCGTTTAAGTGGCCGATTGGAACAGATTCGCGAAGTTAACCTTAATGAAAATCAACCGGCGGTGAGCCGTTTCGAACAGTGGGCCCGGGATCTGTTGGCCTATCTAGTTCGATTTTCGCAGGACGAAGATCAGTGGGCGAAGTCACCAACGCGCATCCGATTTCTCAATGCCGGTTATCGGAGCGATTCCATGGTGCTGCTTTATTTTGGCACCAAGACCTTGTTTGCCGTCGCGTTCCCAGTGATTTATCTGATCGCCGCAAATATTGCATCCGGCACCGACTCGTTTCAGACATTGGCCTTCAAAGCCCTGTTGGCGGCTGCATTGGGCTATTACCTGCCTAACATTCTACTGCAGGGCAAGATACGACGCCGTCAGCGTGAGTTGTTTGAAAGTTTTCCAGATGCCTTGGACCTGATTCGCGTCTGTGTAACGGCGGGTCTTGGGCTGGATGCGGCAATTGCCCGCGTTGGTATTGAATTGGCGGCGACTAGCCACGCATTGGCCGATGAATTCAGGCAACTGAGTTTGGAGCTCCGGGCGGGTGCGTCGCGATCTAATGCATTACACAATCTGGCTGTCCGCACGGGGGTCGATGACATCAACGCCCTGGTGGCGATGCTGATTCAATCCGAACGCTTTGGTACCAGCATTAGCGACTCGTTGCGCGTGCATGCCGAAGCGCTGCGCGACAAGCGAATGATACGCGCCCAGGAAGCCGCAGCAAAAATACCTGTCAAGCTGACCATTCCCATGGCTTTTTGTATACTTCCTGCGCTGTTTTTGGTGGTGTTGGGGCCAGCCGTATTGTCAATGCTGCGTCACCTTGGAACAATGATCGGGTCGAGGTAGGCTGTGCAGTAGCCTATGGATCAGGCGCTCACAGTAGCGACGACGATTCGATCCCGACCATCCGCTTTAGCCTTGAGCATGGCACGATCTGCCATTTCCACCTGATCGTCGTAGCGATTGTCGGCATTGACGGTCTGAGAGCAAATTCCGATGCTGATGGTAATACCCTTAATGTGATGCGAGTCGACCTTGAGATCGATGGATCGTATCGTATTCATTATGTGATTTGCAGTTGAAAGGGCGCCTTCAAGAGGGGTATCCGGTAGCACTGCCAAAAACTCTTCGCCGCCCCAGCGGCAACACAGATCCAGTGGGCGATGTAAATTTTTCTGGATGCCTTGGGCAACGGCTTTCAGAATGACGTCGCCGATCTCGTGTCCATAAGTATCGTTAACGACTTTGAAGTGATCGATATCCATGAACAGCACGCTGATGGGCTGCTGCGCGCGCATAGATTCACGTCGTAGCCTTTCAAACCCCTCATCCATAACCCGTCGGTTGCTAAGGCCAGTTAAAGAGTCATGTGTAGAAGCGAAGTATGATGCTTCAATTTGTTGGGATTGGTTATAGAGCACGATGAACAATGCCGTTGCGATCAAAAACGACAACAAGCCCAATATGGCTGTCGAGAGATTCTTTTTCGCGAAGTCATAATGCAAGCTGGACTCAGGCAGAATCGATACAGTGTAAATTTGAAGCTGAGATGACCAAGCATAGCCAGCATAGAAATTACCATTGAGCCCAATCTGATCGCCGCTGACTTTTAAGGAGCCGCGAGCGTTTGGTTCCCTGTCGATGGTTTTGAGTAAAAGCTCACTGTTCGGTTGTTTGTTTGTGTCGTCCAGTGCGGAGGCTGGATAAGCAAAAGCGACCAGACTGTTTGGGGAATAGGTATAAGTCCAGTCGTCACCATGATCCATTATCCCTTCCAGAGCATCGGAAAGATCCTGCTCCAGAATCTGTTGAGCAATAATCCCAGCAAAGTTGCCTTGTTTGTCTTGTAACGACATCGCCAAATGAAAGGCCTTCTTATCTGTCGTTCGTGTTTGTACTAGATTGCCGATGCTAAATTGTTGGTAAGGTTGCTTTTTAAGGCTTTGAAAGTAATAACGGTCCGACAAATTGACGTCATCTCTAATAGACGTTCCGCTCTGTCCGTAAAGCATGCCATCAGAATCTGTGCAAAAGAGCAGTCCGAAAAGATCGGAAGTTCTGTAGAACATGAAATCTTTGGAAGTTTCCGACAGAATATTGCTGGCGGCAGTTCCACTCAGTCTTCCTTGGCTTAACCGCTCTTCAAGCTTTATTCTCGCAATATTGAGCACTTTGGATGCATCAATAACTGTAGATTGCACTAGGCTAGAAACAACGCTGGCGTTTCTAACAAGTAACGCATTTGTGTTTAAAACATGATCAATCCATGCTTGTCGGAGCCCAATGCCGATCAAGGTAAGCATCAACAGCGATATCACTAGGTAAACCCTTAGAATATTGCGACGAAGTTGTTGGGTGCGCGTATGCATGCAATCAATGGCGAAGTTAGGCGGATAAGCTTTTTAAGCAATCAGACTATATTAGCTTTTTAGATATGATGCATGGCGTGAGACATTTGGATCAACTTTCATGTAATTCATAAGTGGCTTAAAGAAAAGCAGTGAGTAAAGCTAGCGTATTGCTCGTTACAGATGACGATCTTTAAAGCCTCCCGTATTTCACGGATTCAATATTCGGAAGTCTGTAACCTTGATCAAATACTCTCTGACAAGCATTGACTGCGCCTTCGTCGTATAGAATGCCTTTGTTGCTTTTGATTTCTGTAAGGGCAGCATCAATTCCTCTGGCAGGTCTATAGGGTCTGTTGCTCGACATTGCCTCCACAGTATCCGCAACGGCAAGAATTTTCGCCTCAAGACAAATTGAGTCGCCCAAGATTGCATTGGGATAACCGCTGCCGTCCAATCGTTCATGGTGTTGAAGGATGATTTTGGCAACTGGCCAAGGGAAAGTCAGCGGTCTCAAAATGTCATACCCTGCCTGAACGTGGCTCCTCAACATTGCAACCTCTAATGGGTTTAGAGCAGAAGGTTTGGTAAGGATTTCGGCGGGGATACTGATTTTCCCTATGTCGTGGATTTGGCTAGCAAATCGTAATCCATCGATAAGGGTAGGCGACAAATTCATTTCTTTGGCAATTTCAACCGCAAGGTCTGTCACTCTCGCTTGGTGCCCCGCTGTAAATGGATCACGAGCTTCGATGACGTTTGATAGGCTATTAACCGTCTCATGAATCTGATTTGCGAGTCTAGTTTTTTCTTGGGCCAGTTCTGTTTCGGCTTTTTTTCTGGCAGAGACATCTCGGATATTGCACTGTGTGACCCGAATGCCATCAAGTGGATAGGTATTACATACGAATTCGGATGGTAGTAGCGTACCATTTTTGTGAACCAAATCGATGTCGTCAAAACGAACATATCCGTCCTTTAATAGGATCTCCATTGCAATTTTCGCTTTGGCTTTGTCCTTAAATAGGCCGTTGTCCCATAGCTTACCGCCTACCAATTCATTTCGGGAATAGCCAAGGAGATTGGTTATATAAGGGTTGGCATCGGTAATGACACATTCAGGGTGATTAAGTAACAGGATCCCATCCTGAGCAGCTTCGAATAGCCTTGTGTAGCGGAGGGCCAGTTCGTCAAGGTCTGTGCTTTTTGTGTTCATTGTTAGCTACCTAAAGGGAGACTTGAACATATTACTCTCATGCACAAGACTGCCGGTTCTCATAAAACTCAACTCTTAGGAGGTAAAACCCTCAAAGTTGTTTTAAATTTGCTGGTTTTCACGGATTTGCTGGCACTCCTCGAGAGTCGAATTCGGTTCGTCGTTTATTAGTTGCCTTGGATGGTAGACTCAACAAAACTAAGCCAACTTGCTGATGTCTAATTTATCGCCGACCACTAATTCAACCGTGCTTCACGGAGAGCGCTGTAATTTTGAAGCTGCTGACGGCTTCAGAATACATGGGCATATTTGGAAATATGAGGCTCAGCCTCATACAGCCTTGTTGGTAAATCCAGCAACGGGGGTTGCTGCTAGGTATTACAGCCGATACGCAGCGTTTTTAGCCCGTGCTGGATTTTTGGTGCTTACCTACGACTATAGGGGCATCGGATTATCAAGACCGAAATCCCTGAGAGGGCTTCGAGCGACAAAACATGATTGGGGGGCGCTGGATTGCGAAGCAGCGATCCAGTTCCTAAGCAGGTCAGACCCTAAATTACCGATGATGGCTGTTTGCCACAGTATCGGGGGGTTTGCGCTTGGATTGGCGCCAAGTGCGGTCAAGATACATCGTGCCTTGTTTGTCGGTTGCCAGTACGCCTACTGGAACGACTATCGCTTGCTATTTCGTGTGCCAATGTGGATGAACTGGCACATCGTCATGCCTGTTCTCACGAAGTTGTTTGGTTATTTCCCGGGTAAGACATTGCGATGGCTTGAAGACTTGCCTGCAGGCGTGGCAATGGAGTGGGCCACCCGATTCCATCCTGAATTTTACAAACGCTATGACCGCTTATCGCATGCTACTGAACCGGCCAGTGGGCAAGAGCTTGAGGCTCGGATGAGCGCTATACAAGCGGACATTCTGGCGATTGCAGATGTTAACGATCCGTTTGCGACGCCTTCAGCGACTGCCCGCTTGCTCAAGTATTTCAAGGGAAGTAATCGAGAGTTTGTTCGAATCTACCGTCGAAAACGTCGCTTGCCCCGTCTCGGTCATTTTGGCTTCTTTCATGATCGCTTTAAGACAACGCTTTGGGCCGAGAGTTTGTTGTGGCTTAAGGGTGAAAAAATGCCTTGGAGCTCCATGAAGTTTGATGTTGAGACAGAAGCTTTCCGTTGACCAAAAAAGATAGCTTGCTCACCCTGGACGTAAAAAAACCACTAAGG
>JACCDN010105499.1_pt1 | contig 14850 bp, 15 predicted proteins | sample 7441691 | NCBI WGS metagenome assembly JACCDN01 (sample SAMN15323439, study PRJNA562643) | freshwater metagenome | isolation source: river surface water | place: USA:Blue River Watershed | collected 2017-08-16
AGCCCAGCCGCGCTGCTGGAACGCCAACAGGATCGGCTCTACCAGTTCCAGACCCGCCTGAAAATGTGGTCACAACGGGCGCTTGAACGCGAACATCGCAGCCTCAACGAACTGGGGCTCCGTCTACAGGCTTTAGACCCGAACCAACCGCTGAAGCGCGGTTACGCGCTGGTCACCAATGCCCAAGGACATCTGATAGACAGCATCCACAAAGCACCCGTAGACTCAAAAGTTGAATTACGTCTCGCTGATGGCAAACTACAAGCGAACATTGTTTCTGCCCATGCGGATGCTTAAGGTGTAGCAAGGCTTGCAGGCAACAGCCGCACTGACTAGAATCAAACATTAAACCCACAAATCACCCAACCCGGAGAATCAACATGGCTTTTGAATTGCCCGCACTGCCGTTCGCCAAGAACGCCCTCGCCCCACACATGTCGGAAGAAACTTTCGACTACCACTACGCCAAGCATCATCAGGCTTATGTCACCAACTTGAACAACCTGATTCCTGGCACTGAATACGAAAAGCTGAGCCTGGAAGAGATCGTCAAAAAGGCACCAGCCGGTGGCGTCTACAACAATGCCGCTCAAGTCTGGAACCATACCTTCTTCTGGAACTGCCTGTCGCCAAACGGTGGTGGTGCACCAACCGGCGCACTAGCAGATGCCATCAACAACAAATGGGGCTCGTTCGACGAGTTCAAAAAAGCATTCCAGACTTCGGCCGTTGGTAACTTCGGTTCGGGCTGGACCTGGCTGGTCAAGAAGGCAGATGGTAGCGTCGACATCGTTAACATGGGCGCTGCTGGCACCCCGCTGACCACCGGCGACAAAGCACTGCTGACTGTCGACGTCTGGGAACACGCCTACTACATCGACTACCGCAACATGCGTCCGAAGTTCGTTGAGACCTTCCTCGACAAACTGGCCAACTGGAAGTTTGCCGAAGCAAACTTCGCGTAATTGCCAGAACCGCACAATAAAAAAACCGGCTTCGGCCGGTTTTTTTATTGATATTTGTTGACTCTATTATAACGGCCCACTGAGCTCATAAAGTTACTATACCGTTAACGACTAAAACCCCAATATTTAATGCTTCTGAAGCACTTGCATTGAATACTAAACAAACATTAGCCATAAATGCCACGGTAAATCAGCTTACCACCGGTTTCAGCCCAAACAAGCACTTGCTGATCTGCTAACTGAGAGGCACAAATACGTAATAAATTGCCCGTATAAAGTTGACCATATGTCTGGTATTGAAGCGATGTCATCGTGACACCCGGAATCGCTAAATGCAATGCCGACATAAGAATCAGGGAGATAAGATCTATGGGCACTAAAAGACCTGGGCTTAGCAAAACATTTTTTGCATAAACCAGGTCAACGCTAGCTCGATCATGAGTGGCACCGAGTGCTACATAATTTAACAATAAGGCATCATCTAGGACTAATGTCTGATCAATTATTGTCGGAGATTGATTATTCGCAACCAGACCTGAAGTTAAACGGGAAAGTTTGATGCGGTAATGCAATTCATCCACATCCTCAATCAGATTCAATCCATCTGACATATAGCGTGTCTTTTGTAGCAAACGAATTTGCTTAGAGCGCCGACACAGACGATCGGAAAGCAATTCGGTTTTGTATTCTCTACTAATCTCTTGTTCTAGCGGCAAGTCCCCGTAAAATCGGATTGAACCACTGACCTGCACACAGGTCTGTAACAGGGAGTGATCTTCGGCAAGTTCTGGAATGTGTGGTTTAAGCGCTTCCAGCCGTATGGACCGACTCACCGCAGGACTAAATGCCCGATACGCCATCGGCGGTAGCCAGCCATAGGGCAATGGCACTAGGCTGTTTAGTATTTTATTCAGCGACTGGCAATCATTCTTAGAAATGCTGATGGCATCTAGTCTTGTCCGAGATTTTAAACCGGCATATCCGCTGGGGGCTCTTCGCATATCCTAACCAGCCAGTAATGCCGTTGATTTGACATGAGCCTCTGTTAATTCAGCCGAACAAAGCTCCATAAAACGATAAGCAAAGCCACGGAGGAAACTGCCCTTCCGAACGCCGATCAAGGTGGTATTTAATCGGAACAGATGCTCAGACTTCGGCATACGTAAACCCTTGTCACGTTCGGCAAAATAGGCCATGGAAGCAACAATTCCAATACCTAGTCCCAATTCGACGTATGACTTTATAACGTCAGCATCCAAGGCAGACATAACAATATCCGGCGTTACCCCGGCATCAGCAAACGTCTTATCGAGCTGGCTTCGTCCTGTGTATCCCTTGTGATAAGTGATGATCGGATAATCAGCGATCTGCTTTAATGTTAATTTTTCAGCAACTTGCAGCGGATGACCATCGGGCACGATGACGGCATGATGCCACTGATAGTAAGGAAAAGTAACGACATCTTCTGCGCCATCCAATGCTTCCGTAGCAATACCAATATCCGCTTCCCCGCATTTGAGCATTGATGCGATTTCAGCCGGACTGCCCTGATGCAGGACGAGATGAACTTTGGGAAACTCTTCCTTAAACGCTTTCACTACTTTAGGCAATGCGTATCTTGCCTGAGTATGCGTTGTAGCCACAACGAGTTCGCCTTTATCCCGTTGGGTAAACTGATCGGCCAGTCTCTTGATATTCTGGGCATCAAGCAGAAGGCGTTCAACAATAACGATCAGCTCTTTCCCTGGTTCAGTCAAGCCGATAAAACGCTTCCCCTTACGCACAAAAAGTTCGACACCAAGTTCGTCCTCCAAGTCTTTGATGTGCTTACTAACACCCGGCTGGGAGGTATACAGCACCTCGGCAACCTCTGTCAGATTAAAGTTCTGCCGAACCGTCTCACGAACGATACGCAGTTGTTGGAAGTTCATGCTGCAACGCCTTTATACTCAAATACTCTTAACTTTCTAGGTACTAGGTAGACATGATCTCCCTCGCCTAAATTCAACCCAGCAACTTCGAGTCGCGATAACTCAACCTCGTAGTTCTGGGGCGTCTTTTCATTATTGACATCTAGCCCGATTAGCTCGATACGGGAAGTGGCACCAAAAGTAAGAACCCGCTCAACGACTGCATAGACACCCCTTGTCTCTGGATCTTTAGAGATCGTCAGCTCATGTGGCCGAGCAAACGCAACAACATTTGTCCCATCGGCGACATCTGCCCCTCCATGTGCAAGCTGATGCGGTCCTACATGCACCACATCACCATCCACCCGACCATGAAACAAATTGACGGACCCGAGAAAACTATAGACAAAGGGTGTAGCCGGCTGGTCATAAACCTGATCAGGAGTACCGACCTGCTCAACGTGCCCATGGTTCATCAGAACCACTTCATCGGCGACTTCCAAAGCCTCTTCCTGATCATGAGTCACGAAAATCGAGGTGACATGAATTTCATCATGCAAACGACGCAACCAGCGACGGAGCTCTTTCCGTACTTTTGCATCCAATGCGCCAAAAGGCTCATCCAAGAGCAGGACCTTTGGTTCAACTGCCAAGGCGCGCGCCAGGGCAATACGCTGACGCTGCCCACCAGAGAGTTGCGATGGAAAACGATCTGCCAGCCAATCCAGTTGTACAAGCTCCAGTAGATCATGCACTTTCTTTTTGATGGCAGCATCGCTGGGTCGGTCCCTACGGGGTTTGACCCGCAACCCGAATGCCACATTCTCAAACACCGTCATGTGCTTGAAGAGAGCATAGTGCTGAAACACAAATCCGACCTGCCGCTCCCGCACATGACGATCCGAAGCATCCTCGCCATCCAATATCACCTGTCCTGAGTCTGCAGACTCAAGACCAGCAATGATACGAAGCAGCGTTGTCTTACCGCAGCCGGACGGCCCCAATAAAGCTACGAGCTTACCCGTAGGAAATTCGAGGCTGACATTATTCAACGCTTTGAAATCACCAAAGGTTTTGACGATGTTGTTGACCTGAATGCTCACGATTGTTCTTCCTTTAATTCCGAATTGACCTTAGCTGCCTTCCATTCAACAAATGTTTTAATCAGCAAGGTGAGCAATGCCAGAATGGCTAACAGCGAGGCCACTGCAAAGGCCGCTGCAAAGTTGTACTCGTTGTATAGAATTTCGACATGGAGGGGCATACTGTTAGTTTCCCCTCGGATATGTCCTGAGACTACAGATACAGCGCCAAACTCACCCATCGCGCGCGCATTACAGAGTACGACTCCGTAAATAACGCCCCATAGAATGTTGGGCAAAGTGACGAAACGGAAAACTTGCCAGCCACGGGCACCCAGAACAATCGCGGCCTCCTCCTCTTCTTTGCCTTGTGCTTCCATCAAGGGAATCAATTCCCTCGCGACAAATGGAAAGGTCACAAAAATAGTGGCTAAAAGAATCCCGGGAACCGCAAAAATAATCTTGATGTCATTATCAATAAACCAGGAGCCGAACCATCCCTGCGCACCAAACACCAAAACAAAGATCAGGCCGGCAATCACGGGAGAAACCGAAAACGGCAAATCAATCAACGTAATCAGGAAACGTTTACCCGGAAAGTTAAACTTGGTAATGGCCCAGGCGGCGGCTACACCAAAGACCAGATTCAGCGGCACGGAGACCAACGCAGTGATCAGCGTGAGCTTGATCGCCGACAAGGCATCCGGATCGGTCAGAGCTAGCAAATAGGCATCCCATCCTTTACGGAAGGCTTCGACAAAAACCGAACCCAAAGGCAACAACAGAAACAGGGCAAAGTAAAACAGGCCTGTGCCGATTACCAGACGACGGACCCAGGGAGATTCCTGAGTGGCAACGTTGAGTTTTTGGCCGCCCCGAATAGATTTGGCGCCCAGCGCTGTAGAAATACCACCAGCCATTACACTTCCCTACCCGTTCGTTTAGCAGTCCATGCCTGCAAGGAGTTAATAACTAAAAGCAGGATGAACGAAAGAATCAGCATGACAACCGCAATCGAGGTTGCTCCGGAATAGTCATACTGTTCCAGCTTTGTGATTATCATCAGAGGCGCAATTTCGGAAACCATAGGTAAGTTTCCGGCAATAAAAATCACCGAACCGTATTCCCCTACCGCACGCGCAAAGGCCAATGCAAAACCTGTTAGTAATGCGGGGAAAATAATAGGCAGCACAACCTTGAAAATTGTTTGAGCGCGGTTAGCACCCAGGCTGGCAGCAGCTTCTTCGATTTCCTTATCTAGATCTTCAAGAACAGGCTGAACAGTCCGCACCACAAAGGGCAGCCCGATAAAAATGAGTGCCACCATAATGCCGATGGGCGTAAAGGCAATCTTGATACCCAGCGGTTCGAGATATTGTCCAAGCCACCCGTTTTTGGCGTATATGGCAGTCAATGCAATGCCTGCGACAGCTGTCGGCAAAGCGAACGGTAAATCAACTAACGTGTCGACAATACTTTTACCCGGGAAACGATAACGCACCAACGCCCAGGCCAAAACCACTCCAAAAACCGCATTGACCGTCGCTGCTATGAGCGAAGCACCAAAGCTGAGCTTCAGCGATGCCACGACTCGGGGCTCACTAATTGTCTCCCAGAATTGCAGCAATGTCAGATCTGTTGTTTTCCAGATCACGGCAGATAGCGGGATTAATACGATCAGCCCTAAATAGGCCAGCGTAAAACCCAGGGTTACGCCAAACCCTGGGATTACACTCTGTTTAAACAAGCGTTTGCTCATCGTTTAACCACGATCTGATCGTAGATCCCACCATCAGCAAACTGCTCTTTCTGCACTTTTTCCCAGCCACCAAGCAGCTTTTCAACAGTAAAGGTATTTACCTTCGGGAAGGTCTTCGCATACTTTTTCAAAACTGTCTGGTTACGCGGACGAAGGTAATGCTTGGCAATAATTTCCTGCCCCTCGGGTGTCCACAGATATTCGAGGTAAGCCGTTGCAACTTTGCGGGTACCTTTCTTATCGACCACTTTATCAACCACAGTCACCGGTGCCGGGGCATCAATCGACAAGCTCGGGTAGACAATATCAAACTGATCACCGCCGACTTCCTTATCAAGCAGAATGGCCTCATTTTCAAAGGTCACGAGCACGTCGCCTACATTTCGTTGTGTAAAGGTCGTTGTCGCACCACGACCACCACCATCCAGAACCGGTACATTTTTGAAGAGCGCTCTTACGAATTCCTTGGCGCTTTCTTCCGACTTGTAGTTCTTGATAGCGAAACCCCAGGCTGCCAGATAGGTATACCGTCCATTACCGGATGTCTTCGGATTAGGAACAATGACTTCTACACCCTGACGTACTAGATCTGGCCAATCCTTGATGTTTTTGGGGTTGCCTTTGCGGACTAGGAAAACGGATGTTGTTGTGTAAGGCGCCGCATCATTCGGCAAACGCTTCTGCCAGTCCGACTTCACTAGGCCGCTCTGCACCAGCTTCTGAATGTCCGGCACCTGATTCATAGTGACCACATCGGCTTCCAGACCGGCTATAACCGCACCCACCTGTTTGCTTGAGCCACCATGCGACTGATTAATCGTGAGTGGCGGATTACCCTTGGCCTGCCAACTGGCTACAAATGCTGGGTTAATGTCCTTATAGAGTTCCCGTGAAACGTCATAGGACACATTGAGAATTGATGTCTGAGCCATTACAGACGAAGCTGTCGCTAACAGGACGCCCGATACGGTGACGCCAATCAGTGCACGAATTTTCGATGTTTTCATGGGATTACCTCTAAGGTTGGAGAACGCAGTCTAGGGCACTCTTTATGCCAGCAAAAGACAAAATTCCTCTTTGCTTATACCGAAATAGATATAAGGAATTTTGTAACCTTCTCGTATTTCAGGTGCCATTCGGCACCGGAATAGGGCCATGCCCGGCCCTATCGATTATTTCTTGGTAATAATCTGATCAAATACACCGCCATCACCGAAATAAGTCTTCTGTGCCTTATCCCAACCACCAAAGACCTGATCAATCGTAAAAAGCTTCACTTTGGCGAAGTTTCCACTGTATTTAGCCGCTATCTCTTTGTTGCGCGGGCGGTAATAGTGACGCGCAGCAATTTCCTGACCGATCGGGGTATATAAATATTCCAGATAAGCTGTAGCTACTTTCCGTGTTCCCTTCTTATCAACAACCTTATCGACAACTGCAACGGAAGGCTCTGCCAAAATAGACAGCGATGGCGTCACGATATCGAACTTATCTGGCCCCAGTTCCTTGATCGAAAGATAGGCTTCGTTTTCCCAGGAAATCAGAACATCGCCGATACCACGCTCGGTGAATGTTGTCAGTGAACCTCGGGCACCGGAATCGAGAACTTTCACGTTCATGTAGATGTTGGTGACCAATTCACGTGCCTTCTGATCGTTACCACCCGGCTGCTTCAGAGCATATCCCCAAGCCGCAAGAAAATTCCAACGTGCCCCACCAGAAGTTTTCGGGTTTGGAGTCACGACTTCTATGCCAGGCTTGGCAAGGTCGTTCCAGTCCTTAATCCCCTTGGGGTTACCCTTACGGACTAGGAAGACAATCGTTGACGTATAGGGTGCCGAGTTATCCGGCAGACGCTTGATCCAGTTCGGGGCAATCAAACCCTTCTGTGCAATGGCATCCACATCGTAGGCCAGCGCCAGGGTCACTACATCGGCATCCAGTCCATCAATGACGGCTCGCGCCTGCTTCCCGGAGCCGCCATGCGAGGCACGGACATTCAGTACTTCACCAGTTTCTTTTTTCCAGTGATTGGCAAATACCGCGTTGAAGTCTTTATAAAGCTCCCGTGTCGGGTCGTATGAGACATTAAGCAGGGCTGTATCTGCCTTGGCACAAAAGCTCGTGACAGCTATGCCGAGGCTCAGGATAGTCGTAAGTAGTGTTCTACGGGTTATTGCCATGATGCGCTCCATTAAATTGATGGAGCAATATTGAGCTACAACTAAATCAGTGTGAACGAAGAAATTATTATGTCGTTATTAGCCTTCGATGAATAAGTTAACAACACAATTTGCCGAAGCTAAATTCGCGTAATCGCCCAGAATCCAGTCAACAAAACCAGCTTTGGCCAGTTTCGTATTTAAGCAACCGGTTCTTTATAGCGGTCGTAGCCCCAGAGATATTGCTCTGGCGCCATCCGGATCATATATTCCATCGCCGCATTAATCTGCCTTGCTGCCTGGACAGGATCCTCTGCGAGGACGTGATCCATCGGGCTAATATGCATTCGGTAGCCTTTAGCTATGCCCAGTCTTTCGACACCTAGCACGAAGATTTTGGCACCCGTGAGACTTTGCAATCGTTGCACCAATGTCATTGTGTAAGCTGGGCGACCAAAAAATGGTGCCCAAACCCCCTCACCCAACACCGGCACCTGATCCGGCAAGATACCAATCGTTTGACCTTTAAGGAGGGTTCGCACTAACGAACGCACCCCCGTCTGGTTCGACGGTGCCATTTTCAGTTTTTGGCGTGTGCGCATACTCACAATCCAGTCGCGAAGCCAAGCCATGCGAGGGACTTTGAAAAGTACTGTGGACTGATGCCGAGAACTGTAAATAGGACCCAACAGCTCAAAACAGCCCATATGTGGCGACAACAAAATAATTCCTTTGCCTTGAGATAGCGCCTCATCAAAGAGATGCCAATCAGCGGGAGCAACCGTTTGGTTTAATAAGCGATCATTTCGACGCACCCACCAGTAAGGCATTTCGAGAAACATCTGACCAACAGAAAGCATCGCGCCTCGCAACATCTGCGGTGTTGCATCGGGAAATGCATTAAGAAAATTTTCGTTAGAAAGGCGCTTGAAGGGACCGGGTATTAACCAAGCGAACCAGCCAAGTACTGTGCCCAGGGTTTGTAGAATAAACAACGGCAGGACGGCTAGACTTCTAAAAATACAGGTCGCCACCCAGGGCATCACACGATTTGACATACACACGCCTATAGAAACAGCAAAGACGTGCGTTCATCCGGACTTTCCACGCGCCACAAGTTACGAACAGTAGCACGGTATAACCACCGGCCAACTTTATTACATACAAAATACTTCGGTGACCTGGACAGTTTGCTCAGGATGGCGCGACAAACCAAATACAGCGCGTCTTGCCCAGAGTCTGTTCGGAGCATTTGTACCCATCTGCGCCATCGTCATTCGGTACAAAGGATGACGGGTATCAAGAAAAGCCCATTCACGTTGCCTGCGCACAAAACCACGGCGCGTGAACAACAGCGTGCCCAGGGCTTGCCGACCTAATTGCTTAAACATGATGGAAAGCGGCCCTCGTGGGACTGCCGGCAAAACGGAATGCGCTACGACCAAGGGCTTTTGATCTACCCCCGATAAAACTACCGCACGCACTACCGCTAGAGGAAAGCGCCCTTCACCTTCGTCGTTATAAGGTTGCCCAAGCGCCTGCCGCAACACACGTACGTCTATCTCGCCAAAATGGCGCTGCAAACGTCTTGTTAACGAACCAGATTCCAACAACCAGGGACGTAATGCCTCAGGGGGCTTTAGCGCTTTGCCAAGGGGGTGCCAGTGACTGCCACGGCTGCGCCCTTTGAAGCGATGAGACTGAACCCGGCTTTCACGTATGCCCATGGCTCAGTATTCACCCTGTGGCGCTTTTTCAAGGCCAATGATCTGGCTACCCGCAACCACACCATGCTTGGCGAACCACCCGCGGTTGGCTTCCAAAGCATAGGTCGCATTACGTTGCGTGCAATGGTTCGTCTCGGTTTGTGGTGCCATGTCTTCGATATTAATCACCTGCCCCTGGGCGTCGATGAAGGCAACTGAAAGCGCGATCTTGGTATTCTTCATCCACATACAAAAGTACGCAGGGGCCGGGTAGACAAACAACATACCACGCGATTCCGGCATTGATGTCCGGTTCATGAGACCCAGCGAGCGCTGTGACTTATTGCTGGCAACTTCGACATCCAGATTACCAGCACCTGCAGATAAGCGAATAACCGGTAAGCTCGCCGCCAGCACTGCGGCCGACAGCGCAAATACAATCAGCCCTGTGATGCCAGCACGCGTGATAAACGTCATGCGTTACTCCCGTTTAATTGATTGACGGATATCTCTGTCGAGGTGCCGAGTGCCAGGGGCTGTCCGTCATTAAGCTGTAGTAGTTGCACACCACCTACGGACACGCGTACCAGCCTGAGAACCGGCAAACCGACCGCAGCGCACATCCGCTTAACCTGGCGATTGCGTCCTTCCGTCAACGTGACCGAAAGCCAGGTGGTTGGAATCGATTTGCGAAAGCGTATCGGTGGGTTTCTTGGCCACAAACAGCGTGCCTCCACATCTTCTGGCAACACGCTGACCTCACAGGATCGGGTAGGCCCATCGTTCAGTACCGGGCCAGCACGCAAATGGGCTAATGCAGCTTCGTCAGGAATGCCCTCGACCTGTGCCCAATAGCATTTGGGCAACTTGTGCTTTGGTTCGGCAATACGCGCCTGCAAAGCGCCGTTATCAGTGAGCAGCAACAATCCTTCACTATCCGCGTCCAACCGCCCCGCCACCCGGTATTCCGGCAGCGTTAAATAGTCACATAGCCCTTGCCAACGCCCTTCGGGTGTGAACTGGGAGACCACCCCATAGGGTTTATTGAACGCAACAAGTGACACAGGAAATTCTCAATCGGCTAAACATTATGAAAAAGCCCTGCTGATGCAACACCGCAGGGCTTTGATCTTTTGCTGAAAAGCGTTCAGCAATGCACTGTTTAGATGGCTGCGTCGTCGACTTCGCCGGTGCGGATACGCACGACCTGATCAACGGGCGATACGAAAATCTTGCCATCGCCAATTTTGCCGGTGCGTGCCGATTTGATAATCGACTCGAGCACAGCTTCAACGCGGTCATCCTGCACCACAACTTCCAGGCGAACCTTCGGCAGAAAATCCACCACATATTCGGCACCACGATAGAGCTCGGTGTGGCCCTTCTGACGGCCAAAACCACGAACCTCTGTCACTGTCAGGCCAGTAATACCAATTTCAGACAGGCCTTCACGAACTTCGTCCAGTTTGAAAGGCTTAATAACAGCTACGATCTGCTTCATGATGACTCCATGCGATCAAATACAAATTCAATAGGTGATAGCTTACCACTCATCCGGGTATCGGTTGGTAATCGGGTAACGCCAATCTTTACCAAAGCCCCGACGCGTGAGACGAATACCCACGGGAGATTGTCGGCGCTTGTATTCTGATATGCGTAAAAGGCGTACGACTCTGCGGACATCGGCCTCACGATAGCCCTGCGCAGTAATGTCTTTCGGGCTAATATCCTGTTCCATGTAGGCGGTAACGATGGCATCCAGTACGTCGTAGGGCGGGAGTGAATCCTGATCCGTCTGATCCGGGCGCAACTCCGCTGAAGGTGGTCGCTCGATAATGCGCCAGGGGATGATTTCCTTGTCGCGATTGATCCAGCGGCAGACATCGTAGACCCGCGTTTTAAGCAGGTCTTTGAGCACGGCAAAGCCACCCGCCATGTCCCCGTACAGGGTGCAGTAGCCGACGGCCATTTCGGATTTGTTACCCGTCGTCAGCACGAGCCAGCCGCTCTTGTTGGACAACGCCATGAGTAGATTGCCGCGAATCCGCGCCTGCAGATTCTCTTCGGTGGTATCGGGTGCTTTGCCCACAAAATACGGCGCCAGCAGCAACTCATAGGTCTGCATTGCCGGCTGTATATCGACCAACTCACCTTTCACGCCGAGATTGGCGCACAAGGCCCAGGAGTCATCGATACTCATCTGTGCCGTATACGGCGATGGCATGATGATGGGCCGCACACGGTCTGCGCCAAGGGCATCAACGGCCACACACAGCGTCAGGGCAGAATCAATACCGCCCGAGAGGCCGAGATAGGCACCGGCAAATCCATTCTTGGCGAAATAATCACGTACACCAAGCACCATGGCGCCATAGATCTGGGCGTTGAGCGCCGCCGGTGGCGTTATGGGCTCAGCCGTTTGCCAACCTGTAGCAGGTGTCCAATCGGCATAGGCCGTCGTTTCTGTAAATTGAGCCAACTGTAGAGCAGATTCTCCACCCGGGGCGACAATAGTTGATCCGCCATCAAACACCAGTTCATCCTGGCCGCCTACGAGATTGCAGTAGACAATCGACAGCCCTGTTTCGGCCACACGTTGTTTAAGAATGGTCTGGCGGTCTACAGCTTTATCCAGATGGTACGGCGATGCATTCAGCACCAGCAGCCCCTCTGCGCCCGCCGCTTTGGCAGCTTTGGCCGGTTCGGCAAACCAGATGTCTTCGCAGATCGCCAGACCAAATCGCACACCTGCATGTTCAAAGCAAACCGTCTGATGACCCGGCGAGAAGTAACGTAGTTCGTCAAAGACCTCGTATTGTGGCAGATGCTGTTTGCGATAGGTACCTAAACGCTTTCCCTTCAGGAGGACGGTAGCCGCATTGTAGTGCTGACCATCCTGTGCCTCCGGGAAACCGATCACGATGGCAATATTCAGATGGGCGGTTGCCTGCCCCAGCGCGGTTAATGCGTTTTCAACCGAACGATAAAAATCCGGACGCAGGAGCAGGTCTTCGGGTGGATAGCCACACAGACTTAATTCAGGCGTGAGCAAAAGATCGGCACCGGCTGCCGCTGCCTGTTCGGCAAGCCCGGTGATTTTGCTGACATTGCCCGGCAGATCGCCAAGCACTACGTTCATCTGAGCAACTGCAACCCGCACGCTTTACCCCTGCTTCTCAACAAATCGCATCAAAAAAATAGCCCTGAGCTCACTCAGGGCTATTCTATGCCTAAAGGCTATGGCTTACTTGCCAGCCTTGGCACGGGCAACGCCCGAAGTGATTTCAGCCTTGGCTGCGGCTGCATCTTTCCAGCCCTTGACCTTAACCCACTTACCGGCTTCCAGATCTTTGTAATGCTCGAAGAAATGGGTGATCTGCTTGATCAGCAGTTCTGGCAGATCATCTGTGCTCTGAACCTTGTCGTAAAGACCAGTCAGCTTCGAAACAGGCACGGCTACCAGCTTTGCATCTTCGCCAGCTTCGTCTTCCATGGCCAGCATACCAATGGTGCGACAACGAATGACAACACCGGGTGGCAGCGGGTATGGCGATACAACCAGCACGTCTACAGGATCACCATCTTCCGACAGAGTTGAAGGAATAAAACCGTAGTTACAAGGATAGTGCATCGGCGTGGCAATGAAGCGATCTACAAATACGGCGCCCGAATCTTTGTCCAGCTCATATTTGATGCCAGGTGCATTAGCCGAGATCTCGATAACGACGTTGAAATCGTTCGGGACATCCTTGCCGATGGAAATGTTATCGATGTTCATGTCTTCTCCCTTTATGGTGTGGTTGTATGTACGCGTAACAAAATGCGCCTAACTTGAAAATTATAGCCGCTGCAGCGGGTTTTTAACGCTTGCGACGCAATAACAATGAATTTCCGACGACAGAAATTGACGAACAGGCCATGGCGGCACCCGCAATTACCGGGTTCAGCAAGCCAATTGCCGCCAGAGGGATCGCCAACACATTGTAGATAAAGGCAAAAAATAGATTCTGGCGGATTTTAGCCAGTGTACGACGGGAAAGTCGAATGGCATCGACCACGCCGGTCAGCCGGTTGTTCATTAACACAATACCGGCACTTTCCATCGCTATATCCATGCCACCACCCATGGCAACGCCGACGGATGCAGATGCCAGTGCTGGTGCATCGTTAATTCCATCACCCACCATCATCACACCGCCAGGATTCTCATCCAGTAGCCGCTTGACCTCCGCTGCCTTACCCGCTGGCAGAACCCCTGCACGAATGCTATCGACCCCCAGCAACGCCCCGACCACCTGGGCAGATTCCACCTGATCTCCGGTGAGCATGACCGTATTCAAACCCAGTGTACGAAGTTGGCTGAGCGCATTAGCCGCATCGAAACGGGGGGTGTCAGAAAAGGCGAGCATGGCGATGGGTGTCTCTTGACGCATCACTACAGACAAGGTCTTTGCATCCTTAGCCAATCGAGATGCTTGCTGTGCCCAGAAGTCAGAGTGGGTATTTATATGGGCAACATCCCACCGCACAACACCATAAACTTCCCCGGCAATCTTGCCAAACACACCTTTGCCTGCCTCACTACGAAAATCGGTAACCGTCTCCACAGTGCCATGCTCGATGGCGGCGGCACGAATAGCATGCGCAACTGGATGCGCCGACCCTTGTTCGAGTGCTGCAGCAATACCGAGCGCTTGGTCCTTATTAACATGACCGTCTGCATCCACAACGACATCCGTTAATGTCAAACGTCCTTCAGTAAGCGTGCCGGTTTTATCAAAAATCACCGTATCGACTGAGGCCGCACGTTGTAGCGCATCCGCATCACGCACGAGAATGCCTTGGCGCGCACCTTCACCAATGCCGACCATAATCGCCGTCGGTGTGGCTAATCCTAGTGCACATGGGCAAGAAATGACCAGGACCGCCACAGCCCGAATCACGGCCGCTTCCCAATTGCCTAGCCAAAGCCCCGTAACCACGAATGTCACGAGCGCAATCAATACAACCATGGGTACAAACCAGGCGGAGATCTGGTCGACCAGCGCCTGAACCGGCGCACGCGAACCTTGCGCTTGCGCAACCAGGCGCGCAATTCCTGCCAGAACCGTACTGCGCCCAACACCGGTTACACGGCAAACAAGTAGGCCATCGCCATTTAATGTGCCTGCATAAACCTTGTCATTTAAATGCTTCTCTACTGGAACCGGCTCACCCGTCAACATCGATTCCGTCACCGAGGAGCCCCCCTCGATCACCAACCCAT
>JACCDN010735405.1_pt1 | contig 14845 bp, 11 predicted proteins | sample 7441691 | NCBI WGS metagenome assembly JACCDN01 (sample SAMN15323439, study PRJNA562643) | freshwater metagenome | isolation source: river surface water | place: USA:Blue River Watershed | collected 2017-08-16
TCTACTCTCAAAAAAACTCCCCATCAGGATACTATATTCCTCCTCCGTAATACTAGTACCCCGCATAGCTGAAATGTGCGAAACCGCGTGGACCATTCCAAACCCACATCCCTTCGCCACCAGCGCCACACCCTGCTCATAGCTCACCGCTCCCTTTTGAACAAGACAGTCAGCCTCTGAGAGAACTTGCTCCAAAGAAATGAGGCAGCGAGATGCGGTTGCCCTATTTTTTTTCACATACACATGTGGGATTTTCGTGGGCAAATTACACCCCACTAAACTGCAAATTTCAATATCAACATCTGTGGAAACTAACACTTTTTGGTCAGCTTTTGTTGCAAAAAACCCAAACAACTCTTCTCGCGTCGACAAAAAACCTTTCTTTCTCATTTGCAAAACCACTCCTTCAAGCTCAGCACCAGTCGTTGCTCGAGCTTGTATCAATTGAACACCAAACTCTCGCGCACTTTCAATGCTTGTTAGAACCTGTAATGATGTGAGTTGATTTGCCGTCACTATTCTCCCAAACGGCACCCCGAGCCTATTAAGCAGAACACTCACTTCACTCCCATACATCTTTAAAGATACTGGCATCTTACCCTCCTTTTGGAAACTTTTTGGCAACGAGTAAAACTAAACTATTTTCATACCAAAGTCAACTGTTAGGTGTTTTATTCTTGCACTTATGTATTAACCCATTTTTGATATCAAAAAACCAGACGACATTTTTGTTCCAAATATTCTTTGGACCAAAAATGTTGTGCGTCTGGTTTTATCCGACAGCGCAACGTTTTCTAAAACAACACATATGTCTCTAAAGAGAGACCCAGCTCAGGGTTCTTACCAATTGATATGAAATCAACAATCTCCAGAAATACTCAGAGATTTCGCACTTCCCACGCATTACTTCTAAGCATGCCATACTTACAACCATCCTCTTTTTACGACCAGCGGCAATAAGTGCGATTCCTTGATCCACCGAAAGTGTCCCCACCTGCACCAACCCACAGACTGCTTTAAACAACCCATCCAAAGTAACCAGTGTTGGGCTAACTTTTTGGCCCATACAAACAATGGTAGCGTGTGGAACAAATGGTGGAAAACGACAGCTTGGAATTTGGCAGAAATCTAACTCTATCTTTCCAGGAGCCAAATCTTCGAGGTATGCGTAAGTTGCAATAGAGGTAAACAAACCCTCTCTTGTTTTTTGAAGACCTGCGCTTTTTTCTTGCATCTCCAAAGTCGCCATTTCTTTAGAAATGTTTGTTCTTCTTATCTCTCGCAAACAAGTATTCCACTCCAGCGCTTCTTCAACCGAAGCAATCGTAGTTGAGGCACAATCGTTTCCAACCTCAATCCTTCCACAAAAAAAGCCGAGCGCCTCAAGAAATAAACAATCCTTGCCGTCGAGAACTCGAAAGATCACGGGCATGCGTCACTCCTTTTTTTGACCTATTCTTTTGAAGTCTTCCTCAATACTTTTCACATATTGTTGGGAAGACAAAATCCGCACGAATAATTATATCCTATATCGCTCTTGCGTGCCTAGAGTCACCCTCTTTTTACTTATTCGTAAAATCTAAAACTTTAAAGTTATTTTCTCTCAAATACTGGCCGGCAACTTCGTATAACACCGGCGCAAAATTAGTTGTAATTTTTTCAGTTTTTATCACCTTACCCGCCACTTTAGTTTCTCTGTAAATTTCATTATACCTAAAACAAGATTCTCCTCGCTTGATAAAATAATGGTTTTTTTCAAAGACATGGAACTTCTGACTAACAGGTGAGGGTGAAACTATCCGCCCTTTGAGATGCTCATCTGTAATCCACAGTTTTATTTGCATGGGAAACTGAGAAACATTTTTTACCTTAAGATCAAAAAATTATACATAATGGTTGCACCACCCCCAAACGGCAATGTTCTCCCCGAATCAGGAAATACATCCCTAGAATGATGGTGGCGCTCTACAGTTTGAGTAGGTGCGTGTAAAAAAATCCAATATAAAAAATTTGAAAGCTGGCACAAACCACCACCCAACCCCCTTACCACAACACCATTTGATAAAAGCATACCATCAACATAACCATCTTCATACCGTGGCCTTCCCACTATCTTCCACAAAGAAAAAATATGCTGCGGTTTTATAATAACACCGTTTAATTTTTGAACAGCTTGTTTTAAGTTAATTATTTTTTGCTCTTGTAAATTTTGATTACTCTCTCCAAGCCTACGCCTCAATACCGACTGATGCCGTGCAGTAACACATCTAAAAAAATTCAAACTTCTCTCATAAAAAAGTCTGGAATCAAAGAAATTTTGGATATTCCGTGTGAGATGTCGTACAAACAATATCGGTTTTTTTAAATACGGATATTTTCGAGAAAGGGCTACGGTTTTTGGTGTTTCATAAGCCAAAAGAAGCTGGAAAATGCGTTTTTCTAATTTATTCATAGGTTTTATGTGCTTTTATTACAAGCAAACTTCTTTTGGTTTAAAATCTTTTTTTAAAAATATACAGATAGCATATCTTAAACAACCCCAACAGGCATAGACCTACTATCAAATAACCACCTCTTAATTCAGGGCATGCTGGTTGACAAAACGCCATTTTTATGGTATTTTAATACGTTGCATTTTCGCAACAAAAACAAAGGAGTTAGCCATGAAGCGCCTGAACTAGCCATTTTTGTTTCCTGATAGTTGCCGCAGAAAATAGGGTAATCCTGAAAGTCTGCGGCACAACCGCAGTACTGAAGGGAGCACCCAATGAAAGAGTTTGACCTGTGGGGATGGAACTACACATCGAGCACATCTGCTACCCAAAAACTGGTAGAGCATATCAGCCAGTGTACGGGAAACAAGCAGGTGCTAGAACTCGCCGGTGGACACCCCGGGGGCGGTAAAGCCTTCGGCCTTCACCTGTGTGAGCTTCTGGTTGATAAGCTCGGTGACAATTTCCGAGTCCCCAGCTGGTTTCACCTCTTACCCGAGGAGCGCGGAAGCGCACTCCTTACGAAAGATGAAAACGCCAACATCATCAGTTACACTTGGGGTAAGTACAAAATTCAAGCCCCGGGTCGCGAACTGAAAAGTTGGCACGATCCACAAAGCTCCGTCATGGTTCGGAGCTCAGCCCAAGATGAGGACTGGAAAAATGCCGCAAGCGGCACTAGCCAGTCTAAAAGAATCTGGGTGAATGAGCTTGTTGAAAAACTAAGGCACGAGCGCTGGGGCAACGAGCCAATGGTGGTGCAGGAGCACGCATACGGTGTAGGAATGGTAATTGACATTGGCTACAGCCCCCTGCTCGAACGAGTTGTGGGCCGGGTTGCTTCTGGCAGAACCCATGAAAGGTTTACTAGCGCCACCTGGGACAGCGATGGACCATGCGGACTGTGGGATGTGGAGACGGGAGAGCGACTGTTCTGGCGTACGCGTGGATGTACGGGTGAGTTTGAAAACTCATTCAACTACGCCAAGCTGGTGACAGAGCTCTACCACGCTCTACGAAGGATCGGCATTACCTTTGGCGTACAGCTGGAGGTGGTCGTGAGCACCTACAACAGCATGGTGTATGTGGTGCAACTGCGCCCCACCCCGGAACTCGTGCGCGGAAACAAGCAGCAGGAAACGCCCGAGCCAAACAAAAAACCTTGGGCCATCACTGCGCAAGTGGGGATGGCGCATGCGCCCAGAACTGGTCAATGCATTCTTCTTCGAGACATCTCCGACCGGTCAAAAGCGTACAGAACCATGTCCGACTGGTCGAACACTTGCAGACCAGGTCCAACGGCCCGGTACCCGGAAGAAAAACCGTTCGCCGGCAAGGTGATAGTGTGGGACGGCCTCCCTTCACCCTATAGCCCTGGTACTCAAGCCTGGGCAATGAGCGTACTGGGAGCAATAGGAATTGTGGGTCTTGCCATGCGTACCAACACTGCTCATGGCACTCCGGGTGGAGAAGGAGCGCGAGCCCAATTTCTTCCGCGGTGGAACGAAACTGCGGAGCTAAGCACCCTACTGTCTCTCCCAGGAGACCAGGTGCGCGATCTGGCCTACCTAATCCGCGGTAACCCGTCGGTTGAACTAACTGTGGTATCCGACGGATTGGTGGGACAGGTGTTCATAAACCCTTAGTTACAACTTTGGGGATGGGCCTGAAAAGGCCCATCCCCGTTATCTCGAGCATCATATACAGTATGAAATTCAAGATAACGAAAAACAACGATCTAAATTTGGTCGTTGTTTTTTAACAACTCCAACATGTGTCGATTTATTTTTGAAAAAATTAAAAACCAGACGCAGATTATAATCCTAAATTTTAGAACTTTAGAAGCATAATCTGTGACGTCTGGTTAATAAAAAGTTTCGCACTCAGAACCCCATGAACGATCAAAGGGGCTCCGGCGAAAAATTAGGGAGAGACGGGCGTTCCGTCTGGTAACAAACCTTTTTGTTTACCAAAAAGGGCGAGGTGGGCAGCAACGTTTCTTGCAATGCCAAGTTTGCTGTAGGGAACCTCTCTACGGTCAGCTTCATCCGAGTTCGAGTCCGCTTTCGCTCCTCGCCACATTTCTAACACCAACTCAACAAATGCCTGCTCGTCGGTGTTAGGAAAATGTAGTGCGTGCTCGTAGACCCCCAAAAGCGCCCGCAAGAGACTGAAAAGAGCTGGGGTTGCATTTCCCCCCAACGCTTTTTCAACCATCTCCTTTGCACGCTGGTTGAGTTCCGTGAGGTTTGGTTCACCAGTCTGTCCGCAGTTAGCCATGGTACTTTCCTCCAAACTACTTAGTTGGTCTTTGAAACCTTTTTAGCCCAACATGATACGAGATCATGTTGTATCACACGGTTTCACTAATTTGAAAACAACAAAAAATCATATCAAAAATATTCTATTGTGTCAAGATTGCTTTTTATCTTGGAATTAAAAATAATCACTAGTCATAGCGATTATTTTTATAGAAAAAAGAGTTCAACACAATGATTATTGATATTAAGGTTTGTAATAAAAAACAACAAAAAAATCACCACGGCCGTGATGATTTTTTATAACTGAAGGATGGGTAGGGCATCCTTCGATATCTCCTTGTGTTAGTGGTTAAACTGATTGAACCTCATTCTACCGTTTGAGATTCTGAAAAAACTGGATTTAGGTTAGGACACCTCCCAGCCGAGCTGCTCGCTCGCCTGGCTCAAAACCTTGTTCTGCTCCACCTCACTAAGCCCCCACAGATACGGCCGAAAAGAGAAGTTTGGCGGAGCTTTCAGATGGCGATGGAGCACTTTCGCCATCTCCACTAGCTCACTCAAGAGCTGTTGAGGGGGCACAAGATTGTGGCCGTGAGCAATCTGCCGAACCATCTGCAGACGATATCTTTCAAAGATAATGTCCGCGTGCTTGATTTGCCAAGCATTCAGAACATTGAATCCCTCATGGGACGTAGGCTGCTCCTCTCCCAGAGGCAATGCGAGCAGCATCTCCCACCAACGAGGCAAACTCATTCGTCGTGGAAACATTTCTTCCCAACACTTGGAGTGGCCCTCCGAAACATCTACTCCAACTTCTTTGGCCACCTTCTCCAGCGCCCGAAAAGGCTCTGGATGAAAGGCGCGGTACGGACTCATGATCTGGGATGCCGCTGCCGCGACCATGGCCAACTCTTTGAGCAGACGCACTTTCACGATCATGAACGTGGTCGGATCAATCATCCGAAAGTAGGCCTCAAGAACTCCACGGAGCTCTCGATCGACCACTTCACTCAGGTACTCGACCTTCCACCGGTCGGCAGCGATGCGCTTGGCCCGGAGCTCACAGCGACTGCCACTGTGCTCAGCCCGCCAAACAAATCCGCTCAACGAGTCGATCCGATGACCGATCCGCTTGGGGTAGGTAAAACGCTCCCACCCACGCCGCTGTCCTTGCCCAACGTCAAAACCGGTAAGGTCAACCTCGTGGGCCCAACACTCCCCCACCAGCTCAGTCTCATCGAACGGTGCGAAGTACAGACGCGTCTCCCTGGTTGGAAGATCGCACCGATGTGAATTCTGAAACGACCCGCCCATAAAAAAAGCCAACCAACTCTGCTCCACCTCGGCGATGAAATGGGTGCTGGGGACAAACGTGCTATCCATAGAAATGCCTCCTTTGAGTTTTGGTGTTGTTACGTATCGTATTCATTATGCTGTATTATTTTTCTCCAGCACAAAAAATACGATACGTAAGCAAAATTTTGTATAAAAAGATCGCATCATCTTCGTTTGAGAAGACAAAATAACATATCATAAAATAGTCATTTTGTCAATGACTTTTCTTGGCTAAGATAAAATAAATAAATTATAATAACCGGCCTTTTCTTGCCAATTGAGCTAGCAAAAATTTATGTCGAACACACTTTTAAACAACCCTTGCCTTTGCCAAAACTTGTTTAACACTTCGATTATAGTGGTGAACTTTTTCTAATGCTAAGCGCGCCTGTTTCTTGGTAATAAATCCCACCGTAACTTCTCGCGCAAGCCGTGAACTATCTGGATGAAACCCAAGCATTTTTTCTGCTTTATGTTCCGCAGCTCTTGCAAATAAACACGAGTTTGAGTTTGACTCAATCAATCTTTCTCCTTGCGGAACTTTCCAACCCAACATTCTTAAAATTTTTTCTGTGTCTTTAATTTTTCGTTGAAGCAAAAAAGGTAGATGAACAATATAGACCGGTGGCTTATTTTTGAATGGTTGTAATTTTCTTATTGCTGAAAAGACAAACTTTTTAGATTCACTATTCTGACTCAGTCCCGCCCACTCATTTATTCCCAAAATAATAACACTTACTCCGTGTTTCTGAGCTTCACCATAATACGCGCGAATAATAATTCTTCTGCATAGCTGGCAAGTTCTCACAAACGGAATTGCGTGTTTGCACTTGATAGAATAATGCCTTCTCCCTTCCATGTACCATTTTCTAAATTCCTCTTTTAATTCTTGTGAATCATGTTTGCTATATAAGTCAGCAGTTTTTCGGAAACAAACACGATCTACTGGGCGGATATATTTCCTAGCGTCTATGTGTTCAAAATCAACTCTTAATGCTTTAGCAACTTGTTTTGCTCTGGGAAAAATGTGTTTTGGGTAATAATGAGTGTCTAAAGAAAAGCTTAAAGGAGTGAAACCCATTTTTTTAGTTTCATAAAGAGTTGCTGTGCTATCTTTTCCACCTGATATACCAACCATTGCATCATACTTACCTTTGCCAGAATTTTTAAGCGAAAGTAGAAATTTCAGTTCTTTTTTTAATGGAATTTTGCTAAAGTTTTCATCAAAACATTCACACACATCACATAGACCAGATTTCCCGATGGAGTTGGATAAATTAACACTGGTATTCACACATTTTTTACACTCAACCACCTTAACTAATGCCGTAATATGGGCAATAATTTCTTTTTGTTTAGTCACCGCAGTATTGAAAGAGAGGTGGGCTATTTTCTCCACTTTATTAGTAGAGAAAAGACGTTCCTCAATTTGTTTTTCTTTTTCTGCATCTTTTCTTGAAAAATTTTCTCGTTTTGAAAGTCGCGTCGCCAAATATTTATTGGGAGTTTTAAGGTAGATAACCAAGTAACCATTTTTCTTGAAGTGAATGGAGTTTCCATAACCACGAATTCCAGCAATGATAACAAACTTTTGAGAAAAATCTTTTTGGTGAATATGAATTAATGTCTTTGCAATTACTGAGGGGGAATAGCGATTTTTGAGATAAGTAAAAAAATTGCGGGCTTCTTCTCTAGGAATACTTTTAGACACTTTCCTGTTGTAAATTTTGCTAATAACTTCGATGAAATCAGTTTCTTTTTTAGGTAATCTTTCCTTAATGGAAGCGGCTGGATTAATAATGGCATCAAATGCTTCTACCTGATTTGCCTCGGAAAAAGAAGTCAAAAGTAATTTGGCTACGGTTGTTTTACCACTTCCCGGAGCGCCAAAAATCACCACTCCTTTGTACGTCTTATTCATAAGCGTTTAAATGTTTTTTCTAACGCAGCCTCCAAATACATGTCTATTTTCAAATTTTGACAATAATAATGAAGTCTTATTTTCTCTGCGGAGAGGGTGGGATTCGAACCCACGGTACCTTGCGATACGACAGTTTTCAAGACTGTTGCCTTAAACCGCTCGGCCACCTCTCCGTACAAAAAACAATTTTTTCTTAGCTCCCAAAGTGCCAGTAAGGTACCATAAAACATTTTGTATTTCAAGGGTGCTGAAGCGGCTCAACCTAGCTATTTCTTAATATCCTTTTTTCTTTGTTTAAGAAATAAACCAAACTTCGTCACTGCCACCAACACAACACCGCTTGCTCCAAGAGCAATAATTTTTTTCATCATAGTACTTGTTGAGCCCTCTTCTAGAGAACCGCTGGTTTCTGAAACATGTGCCACAATTTCAACATCATCATTTGATCGAGGAAGAAGATGGGTTTCTTTGGTGTTTTTTTCCAAAATTCCGGTTACCAAAACCTTGTCACCAACAACATAATCATTTTTAGAAATATGCGCACCTTGTTTTAAATCGACACGCAACTCTTTTCCATCATCGAGATAAAAAAAACCGCTTTTTAATTGAGTTATTTCCCCTTCTACTTGCACCAATGATCCTGTTTTAAGATCTATAGCTTGCGAAACTGAAACCTTTTTTATGTTAAAAAATTGGTCGGTGTCTAAAATATCAACAAACTTCTTGGCAGCGATATTAATTCGTTTCATACCCAAACTCTCTGAGATTTTTCCTGTCACCTCAACCCTATCACCAAGCATCAATTCTGGAAAATCTTTTTTGTTTTGATATATTTGAATTCCTCCATCATTTTCTGAACCAATATAAAAGCTCTGTGAAGAAAATGTTCCAGGTAGAGCAGTGACAATTCCCTCTAATTTTACCGTTCGTCCTTTGTCTGTCTTCAAAATATCAGCAAACTTTATTACATGGGGCTGAATTGTTTTTTTGGTACCATTTTTTTGGCCAGAAGTCTGAGGGGTTATTTTTTTACTTTTTATCTCTTCCGTTTTATCGGTCACAGAAGGGAAAAACAAAACTTTGTGTGGGTTGGGCTTATCCCAATACCAATTTTCACCGATCATACTATAACTTTTTCCAAGCTTAGCTTGTCCCACCAAAACTTCATCGATCTTTTCATCTGCTTTAACAAACAACTCAATCTTAGATTCTTTATTTCCTAGCGCCAGTTTTGTAACAGGTTTAAAGAAAACCAAAAATGAACCTGGTAAAATTTTTGTATCTGGAGGAATGACAAAAGTTTTCGTTTCATCGACTACTATTCTCCACTCTCCCACCAAAGCAGTTTCAACACCTTTGTTAAATAATTCAACAAACTCAAAATCTGTTTTTATTTTGGAATCTGGATAAGGATAAACTTCACTAATAATAACATCGTTGCCCCCTCCCACTCCATCAATTCCTACTGGAATTTGAAAACTTTTTGAAGCAATTGTTCCGGCCGTGGTTGAAACACTTACCACCACATTGTGTAAGCCACTTGTGGTAAAAACTAACGAAATTTGTTCTCCTTGCACCACTTGGTTATCGTCTATTTTCCAAACAAACTCTGCAACACCACCCCGCACATCAAACGATCCTGCTGTGCCCAAAATAATATTTTCTCCTACATGTGCATACCGGGGTGTTGGTACGTTCCAAACAAAATAATCTGTCGTGGAAGCTGCTTTTCTTTTTGAACTACTCATTTCTGAGGAAGATGTGTTGGCAAAAATAGTGTCGGTTGCAAACACATTTTCGCCACCAGGCGTTACTTCTTTGGTCCAACTCCACCCACCATCTTCGGCTCTACTATAACTTTTATCCTCTGTACTTGAACTAAGGCGCACCTCGTGCGCCACCTCACCGTTTATATTAGTGAGGCGCAGGGTTTGTTCCCCACTGTTTTTCAAATTAATGTTAGTTGTTTTTCTAGGCAAGAAAAGCAAATCGCCTCCATCTAATGCACCCGAGAGTCGATATGTTTGGACCCCATCCCCCATGCTCCACCAATCAAGTAACGTAGGTGATGTAGAAATATTTTTTAATTCAATAAATTCCCCCTCCAAATCATTACCTTTTGGGTTAGGGAAAATTTCGTTTATAACCACAGGAGTTGCGCCCGAATAACGCAACATGTCTTTAGGCGAGGCATAAACCATTGTTGGAGCACCTCCGGCTGAAGAAATGGGCTGCTTAATAATATTGGTGGAACTAGGTGTGGCAACAGTGCTTAAAACCCATGCACCAAAACCATCACTTAAGCGCACCACAACTTCACCTGGCTTTGGCACTAAATCATTAACATACGACATGCTGTCGAAAATAGTGCTGCTTGCGTTTTTTAAAAAAACTGAGTCTCCTGTATTGTTCAACTTACTTCCTTGGATCGAAACGGTTGTCCAACTTTGTGGCGTAATGAATCCATCCAAGCTCGCAATCGTACAATTTCCGACAGCACGACCGTCGCACAAAAAACCACCACTTAGTACTACTGTACTTGTTCCAGAATTAAATAGTTCTACCCACTCATCTCCCGAAAGAGGGTTAGGCATTACTTCATTGATACGCAAACCACTCCAACCCAACGAAACTTCTAAAGTGGTTGTTGTAGAAGGTGTAGAGGAAGGCGAGGGTGGAGTTGAACTGGGCACCCCACTACCACCAACAATGGCTAGACTATTTATAAAACCCAGAGTATTTCCACCCAGATGTTCTTTCCAGTTTTCCGAACCGTACAAAGACAAAAAAGGATTGACGCGCTCTAAGGAAAAATTTTTAATTGCACCATATGAAAACTGCTCAACTACTACACCAACCGAGTCTTCAATCCCAATTAACTCCCCGCCTTCATTCAAACCAGTCCAAGAAGAATCAAAAATTGACGAGGCATACTCTGGATGATCTAACCGAAACTGATTGCCGTTTTGGGTGATTACACCATATTCACCTGGCGCCATAATACTATCGGTTGAACTAGATGTTAGCCCATGACGAGCACCGCCTTCCAAAAATTTCCATCCTTTTAAATCCACAGGGTTTAAACCTCTATTCCAAATTTCTACCCACTCATGGGTTGAAGTGGGGTAGGCAGCAATTTCATTTATAACAATATCAGAGCTCGCAGAAAACACCTGATTAAAAAAAACAAAGCTACTAAATAGCATTGTTACAAAAAGAAACCTGCTGTTTTTTGGAAACACCATAATGTAAAATTTTGTCTACAAATAAAATAAAAATGAATTTATTTAGTATAACAAAATTTTACTGTCGATTAAAGATTAACAAAAAAATAAAATAAACTACCTTACATACCCTAAAGGATTTACACGCACTCCATTTACTCGAATTTCAAAATGCAAATGAATTCCTGTTACCCCATACACGCGACCGGTATTTCCCATCAAAGCAATGACCTGGCCTTGTTTTACGTAGTCACCAGGAGAAACCAATAGTTTAGAATGGTGTCCATAAAGACTTGTCACTCCCCCACCATGGTCAATTACCACGTAACAACCATAGCCTGAATTCCAACCACAAGATGCTTTTTGAACAACACCTGCTTTAGCAGCATATGATGGCGTTTGAAAAGGACCAGCGATATCAAGAGCGGGGTGCTTAAATCCAAAATACTGAGTAATAATGTGTGACCCAGAGGGCCAAATAAAGCCTTTGCCACCCGGTGATTCTACCGACGATGGCGGCGAAGCAATACCTCGGGCAACTCGAATATCCGTTCTTTTAATTGCAGCCACTGCTTTTTGTTCAGGTCGTATTCCATCTGGAACCATTATTCTAACACCTACTTTTAAATTACTACCATCACTTTTAATCGCATTAAATGAAGCTATATTCTCTGGTTTCGCCTCATACAACAAGGCTATCTTCTTCAAATTGTCCCCTTTTTTAACCATATGCATAACGCCTGTTACCGGTGGAATTCTGAGAATGTCTCCTGGTCGAAGAACTGATTTAATGGTTAAGTTGTTCTCCCAAAGAACAGTGGCAATACTGACTCCAAAATCTTGTGCTATTGTTCCCAACGAATCTCCTGTTTCAACCACATATTGATCTACTTCAAACCTTTTAACTGCTAGTAAGGTGGAACCCGGTAATATGATTGGTTTTTGAACAGCAAGCCCCCCTGCTACCAAGAAAACCGCCCCATTTAATGAAATAATTTTACTGTTTTCTGAGCCAAAAGAAGTGTCGGCAGAAAGCGATTTTTCTCTCCAAGAATAAGTGGTTGGCCCCGAATAAAGCGCATCTGTCGCACTTTCTTCATTATAAACCTCTTGTTCACCACCAGAAACAGTATACGCTACTGTTTTTTGACCAGGGAAACCAAATTCTTTTTTTGCATATAGATTGCTTTGTGGTAAACAAAGCAAAAAAAGCGTTCCTCCCACCACCATCTGTAAAAAACCACGTCCCCATAACCACATTCCACCACGGCTTAAACCGTTTTTTTTAAGGAAAAATCGAACTTTATACTTGATATATATCAGCTTTCTACCCAAAACACCTAAGGTTTTGTCTAAACCTTGATATAGTTTAGAACCCAACCACCAAAAAAAACGCTTAATATAAATTAAGCCTTTTAAAAGTTGTAGAATAGCCTTATATTTCATATCAGGAAGACTACTATACCACGAACAAATAGGCCAATCAACCAACTGTTAAAGCCGTTTATCTGTATCAAGATAAACACATTTAATCACCGCCGTGCAAAAGTGCTTTGTTAGCAAAAGTATGAATAGATTTTTCCAATAGGATTAAAATTGACAAAGAACGCTTTTGTCTTTAAAATACGTTAACTTTAAGCTAAAAACATCCTATGAATTATACAAAAAAAGATCTGGGTAAATCAAAGATAGAGTTTGTTATTACCGTTGGAGTTGATGATTATAAAAAAAATATGGAATCCGCAGCTGTTCGAATCTCTGAACGTGCGGCGATTCATGGTTTTAGACCTGGAAAAGCTCCTTATGAAATTGTAAAACAGCAAGTGGGTGAAATCAAAATTCTTGAAGAGGCTATGCAATCAATTGTTGAGAAAAACTTTTATCAAGTTGTTTCAACTGAAAAGATCGAAACCATTGGCATGCCCCAAATTACGCTTGAAAAATTTGCTCCTAGAAACGAATTGGTTTTTAAAGCAGTAATCGCCTTGCTGCCTAAAGTTGTATTGCCAGATCTAGCTTCTATTAAAGTTGAGCAAAAAAAAGTTGAGGCAACCAAACAACAAACTGATGAGGTGCTTGAAAATCTTCGTAAAATGCAAAGAAAAGAAGTGCTTAAAAACGAAATTTCAAATTCCAACGACAAAATGGTAATTGATTTAGATATGTTTATTGACAAAGTTCCAGTTGAGGGAGGCCAGGCAAAAAACCACCAGGTTTATCTTAATGAACCACACTATATCCCTGGACTAGCAGAACAACTGGTCGGACTAAAAAAGGATGACTCGAAGGAGTTTACACTCAAATTTCCAAAGGAACATTACCAAAAGCACCTAGCAAACAAGAACGTTGATTTTAAAATTAAGGTCAACGAAGTTTTTCAACTTGATTTCCCAGAACTCAATGATGAGTTTGCTAAATCACTCGGCCAACAAAGTCTAGAGAGATTAATGGAGCTTCTTACTGCCAATGTTCTTAAAGAAGAACAAAAAAAGGAAGACCAGCGCCTCGAAATTTCGCTACTAGACCAACTGATAGAAAAAAGTACTTTTGAAGAAATTCCTGACGTTCTTATTGACGCTGAAAAAAACAAAATGTTTTATGAACTAAAACACAACCTTGAAGAACAAGGTGTAAGCGTTGAACAATACCTTAAAGACCTTAAAAAGACCCAGGAAGAAATTTTTAACGACTTTGCCGAACAAGCAATTAAACGTGCTAAAGCCGCTCTTGTTTCCCGCTCAATTGCTAAAGCAAATAGTATTTTGGTAGACAAAAAAGAACTTGATGAAGAAATAAAACTCATCAAAGAAACCTACCCAGATAATCCTACAGTTGAAGAAAATCTTCAACGACAAGAAATTCTAGATACCATTGCAACCACTATTCAAAACAAAAAGGTTATTGCTTGGCTCAAAGAACAAGCGCTTAAAAAATAATTATGCTTTTCGGTGCCCACGTTTCCATTGCTGGCGGACACGCAAACGCGCCAAAAAACGCCCAAAAAATTGGTTGTGAGGTTTTTCAGTTTTTTACTCGCTCACCGCAAGGTGGAAAGGTTTCCCCAATAACTCCAGAAATCGCTTCAACCTTCAAGGAGGCGTTGAAAGAAAACCAACAAAAAGAGTGCTATGTTCACGCGCCATATTTTATCAATTTCGCCTCTACCAATAATCGCGTATACCACGGATCAATAAATGTGATTCGTGAAGAATTGGAACGCTCATCACTGCTTGGTGCAAAATTTTTAATGACCCACCTCGGCAGCTACAAAGACTTGGGAGAAAAAGAAGGTTTTATAAAAGTGGTGGGTGGTTTACACAAAACACTGGACGGTTACACCGGGGAAACACAATTTTTAATAGAAATTGCCGCAGGAGCAGGCGAAGTAATTGGCGATGGTTTTGAAGAAATCGCGGAAATCATTCATCACAAAACTTTAAAAAAATATAACATTGGAATTTGTTTTGACACTGAACATGCTTTTGCAAGCGGTTACGATATTCGCACACCCGAAGCAGTAGAAAAAACACTAGACGCTTTCGACAAAACAATTGGGCTAGACCGACTCAAAATGTTTCATTGCAATGATTCCAAAGTTGAGCTAAATGCCCA
>JACCDN010230730.1_pt1 | contig 14839 bp, 3 predicted proteins | sample 7441691 | NCBI WGS metagenome assembly JACCDN01 (sample SAMN15323439, study PRJNA562643) | freshwater metagenome | isolation source: river surface water | place: USA:Blue River Watershed | collected 2017-08-16
ATCATTGATAGTAGCAGTATATTCAGTTAGCGTAGCTTCATGTGTTTCTGGATGAACGCTCACCAAGAAATGATAAGAAGCAATCAATTTTGTAGACTTCACTTCTGCCATTTTCTTTGACTCCTCACCATCCTGAAATTTATCAGGATGCCATTCCATCATGATCTTTCTATATACTTTCTTTAGATCACTTAAAGTAGCTTTATCATCCACTCCTAAAATAGCTCTATGTCTTTCAATTCGCTTCATAAATCAGATATAATAAGTTGCGAAACTACATTAAAGTTCTTGTAAAGAAAAACCCATCAAAAATGATGGGTTTTTCTAAAAGTTACTCCTTACCTATTCGTATAAAGTAAACGACCTCATTATGCGTCATATCGGTTGCTAGCATTACCTGCTGTCTTCTTCCAGACTTCTCTGTTACAAACATAACAGCTGTATTTGGAGGTTCTGAACCTAGGTTCTCCGCAACCATCACTAATTCATTATATTTCTTGTTCTTGTCTACTTTTAATTTAAATGTAATTGGTTTTCTCACTTTTAATTCTTGCTTATCTACTACAATTCGATTATTGTAAATAATAGAAACAGAGTCTTTATCGTGGATTCCATTATCATAAATCTCAATAGTTACTGAATCAGAGCTTACAAATACATCAATTGGTTTTTTGTTAATACGCTTAGTCATGTATTCAATAATACGCTCTTGCTCTTTCTTCAAAGTTGCCAATGAATCCAAAGCTTTTAAGATTTCTTCTTTAGCCATTTCATCATTGTATTCAGACACATTCGCAACAATTACTTTTTCTTCTTTTTGAGTTTGAGCAACTGGCTTTGTTTCAACCTTAACTTCTTTTATTTCTTTAAGCACTTTTACAACTTCAGTAGCTTTTTTATCTAATTTAGAGCCTTTAGTAGTATTTGGTTTACTGCTAGGGATTTTTACTGTTTCCGTTTGAACTGAGTCAACAACTTGTTTTACAGGTGTTGGTTTAGCTGGAATTACTTTTACTACTTTAACTGAATCCACTTTAACAGGTAAAACTTTTACAGGTGCAGGCTTAGTAGCTTTAACAATAGATTCTTTAACAACTTTTACTGAGTCCACTTTAACTGGTAAGGCTTTTACAGGAACTGATTTAACCTGCAATGTTTGATCTAATTTAATAGTAGGTTTAATTGTAGGTAAATTCTTATTTCTTGTACTAAATACAGTCGCATAATAGTCTTTACCCCTTGCTTTTTCCAATGTTGCCCAGTTGGTACTCTTCACTTCACTTAATACAATCTCTGCTCTTCTATTAATTTGTTGACGCGCATTTTTAGACCTAGGATCACATGGAGTAATGGTGTAATTCTTAGAATATCCATTAGAGGTGAAACGATTTTTAGGTACTCCTTTAGCTCTAAGGTATTTGACAGCATATTGGGCTCTTTTTACAGATAAAGCATAGTTGTATTTAAACGAACCTACACAGTCTGTAAAGGCACCTACAATGATATAGGCATTATTATTAGTTTTCAATTTTGCAGCCAAAGCATCTAAGGTTTTCATTTCTTTAGTACTTAATACTGCTTTATCAAAACCATAGTAAACAATATACTTTGAATTATATCCCATTACATTATTGATACTATCCTCTTTTGCTTTCTCAGCTATTGCCATTGCTGTATATATAGAATCCTTAATAATTTTAGGACTTCTACCTTGTAAATTCAAAGCAATATCTGCTTTTTGAATAATTTGATCGTTGGTCTTAAAAGCTATTACTTCTTTTAATCCATCCGCATTATAAGCAGAAGCTTGATAATTTCTGTTAGGCTTTGCATTAAAAGTATAATTAGCATTCGCATCAGTCATCACACTATCTACTAAAATATTTTCATCTACATCAAAAATGTATAATTTTTGATTAGGAACTAATTGACCATCTCTAGCATAAATGAGTTGGCCATTGATACGAATATTAACAGGAGCATAATTCATTGCAACAATGTCAATAGAACCAGCCCTATTAGATGTCAAATAGTATTGATCACCAATTACTGATAAAGCAAGATCATCATTTGCAGTATTAATTGGATAACCCAAATTCCTATTCAATTTTTTTGCAGGCAAATATTCATATAAATCATATCCACCAACGCCTCCAACTCTATCAGATGTATATCTCAATGATCCTGCCATTGCTATTGGATAAATCTCATTTGCTTCTGTATTAATTTCAGCAACATTTAATGGCTGATTTTGCCAAACTCCATTTACTTTTTCAATAACATAAATATCATTTCCACCCTTACCACCAATTCTATTACTGGAGAAATAAAGTTTATTCCCATTATCTGTCAAGTTAGGATAAAGATAATCCGCTGCTGAATCTATAATCTTTATTTTATGATCCTTAATGGTTCTTCCATTCTGAAGTGTTGCCTCCCAGAGCTCCCATCTATTCAAACCATTCACTTTTTTATTAGACAACTTTGGATAAATAACTATATTATTTGTATCGTCAATTGCAAAAGCTTGATCAGGATTAAAGTCGGCAAATTGCTGCTCTACAGCATTCATTGATTTCTTGGCTTTCGCTCTACTATATCTAGTTAAGATATTATTATCATTACTAGTTGGCGCAGTAAAATCATCATTGAAATTAAACTTCTTTTTAAGAGAATCTGACCCATTTGATTTTTTACCTAATAATGATTGAGGAACCCAATAAACCTTATTAAAGCCCAAAGGATTCGTTGCTGATTTTTTATTAGAAACAAATAATAATCCTCCTTTATATGGAATTGGATTGAACTCGTTATTGTCGCTATTCACTCCTACTTGATTTTGTTTAAAATCTAAGGAATCTCTTAATAATAAAGAATTACTTGCCTTTTGTGCAATAATACTTGAGCTACTAAGAATAACAGCAAATAATAAGGTTAGTATTTTAGATATATAGGTATTCATAATTAAAATAACTTGTAAGATTTACTGTTAGGGAATAAACGACCAAACTCATAACGCAAGAATAATTCATGCGAATTTGGACGCTTGAAAGGCATATCGTAAGCATAACCAAATCTAAGCTGAGGAGTTACTTGCACTTCTGCCATACCCAATATTGATTCAGCAGTTCTATAAGATAGACCTAAACCAACCATATTTTTTAACCAAACATTGGTGTTTAAATCAATTTCTAATGGGGCACCACTTGTAGCTTTTAATAAAAATGAAGGCTTTAATTGTACTTCGTCATTGATATTAAATGAATAACCAGAGGTTAAGAAATAATGAATCTCATTTACTTGAAACAAACTATTATCGGCATTATAATTTTTTACTTTAGAAAACACGATCAAATCAGGTGCAGAAAAACCTGCGTAAAATTTATCATCATTATAGTAGACCCCGGCACCTGCTAACGGCACAACTTGATTTAAATTAGTAGCATAAGCAACATCTGTTTGATAGTTACTAGCCCCCAAATATGTGCTATTTAAATTCTTAGTGTCATTATAAAATCCACCTTTCAAACCAAGACTTAATACACCTCTCTCAGAAACAGGTATTTTAAAATTATAATATAGATTCACACCAGTTCTTTTAATATAATTCACATATTTATCATCATACAACTGTACACCAAAACCATTCTTATTGTCTTTGGTTGCTGCATCGTAAGTGAAAGACTTGGTTGTTGGTGATCCAGGCAAACCAACCCATTGTTCTCTCCAGATAGCCGATAAGCTAGGAACGCTTCTGTTACCAGCATATCCTGGGTTAATGTTCACCATATTATACATATACTGTGAGTACATTGGCAAAGATTGTGCAGCCAATTGCTGGCAACATAAAACGCCAAGAACAAGTATGACTATTTGATTTATTTTTCTCATTTTATCTTTGAATTAATACAAATCCTTTAAATATTTGAACATTACCATTAGGTGATTTAGCTTTCAAGGTATAATAGTATCCTCCATCTAATAATTCTTGACCAATGAAATTATTTGTACCTCTACCATCCCACTCATTATTATAGTTAGGATTTGTATACACTACATTACCCCATCTATTGAATACTTCTAATTCAAGTATTGTTCCATAAGGTTTAATAATAACAAACTTATCATTTACGCCATCTCTATTAGGAGAGAATCCTTCTGGAATATCAATTCTTAAATCAGGAATTGTATATGGTGTTGGCGTTTTAGTAATATCTGATGAAGACCAAGATTTTGAACTAGAATTCATTGATAATTTACCATATGGTGTTTTAGCATTTAAAATAGCTGTGTTTTGAAGAACACCACTATAACCATTTGGTATTACATTGATCACTAATTTAATGGTATCAATCGCATTAGCTATTAATTTACTTGCATAAGTAGTTACATTAATATCTGTCTTGCCATTAAAGTTAGTATTAGTAACCAATCCTCCTGTTCCACTTAAGCTTACAACACTAAATGTACCAGGAGATGCAATGGAATTCATTAAATTATCTGTAATCAATACACTATCTAATTGCTTATTTAACACATTGCGTGCAATGAAAGTAAATGGAATATTGAATGAAGAGTTTGATTGAAGCACTGCTTCTCCAGCAATCTTTTGAAGATGCATTACATCATTAGGATGCAATAATGTTACTTTAAAGCTAGCAGTATCACTCTCTATTGAATTTACTACCTGACTTACCGTATAACTTACTACACTTGGTGTATTACCTAGCGCAGGCACCGCATTTAATAAAATAGTTTTTAAGAAATACTTTAATGTACCACCTGTCATCGCTTTCACTTGAACACCAACATTGGATGGGTTATTAGCCACACCAATTATATAGGTAGAATCATTTACTATAGGAACTGGTGGCTTGATTATTACAGTGTCATTAACATATGCAATACTGTACAATTTAGTTGTTGTGTCATAAGACTTTAATTGATAATAATATTTACCAATAATAGTTGGTGTTGCAGGTGCATTTGGACTACATATAGCTGTTTGTACATCGCACCATACAGGAATTGTACCAGCTGGTTTCTCTTTAACTAAATTTTCTATAGTAGACGGAATTGGTGTACCAAATACATAGGTTTTATTTTCAACCTTCGGTGGAGCAGGAGGCGTATAATTAATATAGATGTATGTCTTACCTTCCTCTTTGGTATCACCATCTCCATTTGGATCAGGGTTAGTGCCATCAGTTGAAATATCCCAAACATAGTTATAATCTACTGATGAGTGTCCAGAAGCAGTAATTGAATTTGACCAAGAACCACTTGTTTTATTTGTACCAACAAACAAAGTATAACTTACTGTAATACTATCTCCTACTGCTAATTGAGCAGTACTATCTATTAATAAGGTATTTGAATAACCATTAAAATTAGTATTGAAGACAGCAGATCCTATTATTACAGGCGTACCTACTATATATGCCGTATCTGGACTCGTAAATGTTTTACTAAAATCATTGAATATAGCAACGGTATCCAAATTCATATTACTTAAACTCTTAGCCTTTGCTATAAAATCAAAAGTATAACCACCTGTCACAGGAGTTGGGTTACTTGCTTTTAATGCAGCACCAATTACTTCAACTGGGAATAATGGTAAGTATGTTGGATTAGGTGTTCCAACATTTGTATTATTTGGATGTGTTGCCAAATTGGTACCATCATCAGACACTGCTGTTGAAGATTGCTGTGATATATATCCACCAGACTTAGGAAGAACTCCATCACCTGCTGAACTAAATTGTAATTTAAGCACTACACTTGAAGTAGTTGGGGCAATAGATAAATAGAAATCAACATCCGCCTCTTCATTAATTGCTAAATTGACACCATTATCAAATAAGTAGTTGGCGTCTAACACTGCATTTGAAACTATGCCAGCTGAAGCGGTAATTCCTTTTTTAACACTAGATGCAGTGGTAGAAGTACCATTACCTTGATAATTACTACTTAAACGAATATTTCCATTTACTAGTTTGACACTATCAAGTTTGTAGTTTAAATCCTTAGGGAACACTTCACTCAAGTTAGCATTCACCTGTACATTCTTTAAATCTATTTGACCAGAGTTCTTAATTTTCAATAATAACTTCGTCTTAAATGAATTATCTGGTTGCTTAACCGCCTTATCTGCTTTTAATGTCAAAGCAATATTTGGTGCCACAATAGTTACACCTGTGGTATCTTTTGTAAATCCACTAGACCTAACAGATCCACCATTATCAGTAATCTTAAATAAAGTATAGATCGTATTACTGCTAGTAGATTTTAAATTAAGAATAGCACCATTTGTTACAGAGCTAATAGTATCTTTTATTGATGTTTTGTTATTACTAATAATTAGAGTATATGGTGATGTTCCAGCTGTGATATCCACTTTTAACTTCACAGTGTCAGAAGCGAATAATTTATAATCTACTGCACTAATTCCTCCTTGAGGCAATGTGTTATTTAGAACAGCTGCATTAACAGTAATCACTATAGTTGCAGTAACAGAACCAGTACTATTTGTTCCAGTTACTGTATAACTAGTTTGACCACTTGCCGCAGTTGGTGTACCACTAATTACACCAGTTGTTGGGTTAATACTTAATCCAGCTGGTAAACTAGGCCCAATAGTATATTGAGTGATAGTACCACCCGTACTTGTTGGATTTAATGCAGTTATTGCTCCTCCTCCTAAAGTATATACATTAGGTGTATTATATGATAAATTTGCAGGTGCAGCCACATTTACCGTAATCACTACAGTAGTTGTGATTGTACCCGCAGCATTTGTTCCAGTAACAGTATAGCTAGTTTGAGATGATGCAGCCGTTGGAGTTCCACTAATAACACCAGTTGTTGGATTAATAGTTAATCCTGCTGGCAAACTTGGCCCAATAGTATATTGAGTGATAGTACCACCTGTACTTGTTGGATTTAAAGCAGAAATAGTAGTTCCAACTGTATATACATTTGGCGTAGTATAAGATAAACTTGATGGTGGCGCAACATTCACTGTAATCACAACGGTAGCAGTTACGGTACCTGATGAATTTGTCCCAGTAACTGTATAGCTAGTTTGAGATGATGCAGCTGTTGGAGTTCCACTAATTACACCAGTAGTTGGATTAATAGTTAATCCTGCTGGCAAACTTGGCCCAATAGTATATTGAGTAATTGTACCACCACTACTAGTTGGATTTAAAGCAGAAATAGTAGATCCAACAGTATATACATTTGGTGTAGTATATGATAAACTTGATGGTGGCTGTACTGCAACTGATACAGTAAATGGAATGTTTGCAGAAGTACAACCAACTGTATTATTTCTTAGGGTTAAATTAAAATTATATGTACCTGAAGTAGATGCAGGAATTGTAACCGTGATTGGACTACCTAATAAACCATAATTACTAATATTAGTGAAATTTGGCATTGCATTGGGAGCCACTGCAGTAATACTGTATTCATCTGGACTTCCCACTGCGTTACTATATCCTAAATCAAAACTTGTTGAAGTAGTAAATAAATTAGCAACGCTTGCTAAAGTAGCAGTTGGTGTTGGACTAACTGTCACCGTCACCACCCCACTAGTAGCTGAACTACATGCACCACTTGTCACAATTGCTCTAAAGTAAGTTGTAGCAGTTAAATTCGCGGTTGTGTAATTGGCTGATGTAGCTCCTGAAATATTATTCCAGGTTGATCCATCAGAGGAAGACTGCCATTGTATTGTTCCTGTAGAACCTGACAAGCTTAATGAAGTATTGCTACCCTCACAAATAGTTGTATTAGCAACTGAAGCTGTACCTGCTACACTAACTGGACTAACGGTGATTCTTGAAGATACCACAGAAGTACAGTTATTAGATGCTTGAATAGTTAAATAAGCATCGAATGAACCAGCACTTGTATAGGTATTGCTTGTTGTTGAAGTAGATGCTGTATTACCATCACCAAAGTCCCAAGCATAACTTGTAATTGTTGCACTAATAGTTGCATTTGGCGTACTTGTACTGGTAAAAGTTACTCCGGCATTTGATAAACAAACTTCACTAGCAGTAACTGTAAAACTAGCTGTTGGAGCAGGTGTATTATTAACAGATACAGATAATGTTGAACTACTTACTGAAGTACCACAAGCATTATTTGCATAAACAGTAATAGTACCTGAACCTGTTGTATTAGCTGCTGTTATATTTAAAACATTTGTTGTTGAACTATTTGTTGCACTTATATTGCCAGTAACTATCCATGTATAAGAAGTTGCACCAGTTACAGCAGGAATACTGTATACTTGATTGGCATTTAAACAAATAGTTGATGCTCCAGAAATTACACCTGGATTATTAGGTACAGAATTTACTATTACATTGATTGCATTAGAAGTTGCAGGTGAACCTGACAAACAAGTTGCAATACTTGATGTCATAATTGCAGTAACAGTTGAGTTACTAGAAAGAGCTGAAGTGGTATAAGTAGCTCCTGTTGCTCCTGAAATATTTGATCCATTCAATTGCCATTGATAAGTAGGCGTTGATCCACCATTAGTAGTATTTGCTGTAAAAGTGATACTTGTTCCACTACAAATAGTGTTATTAGTTGCATTAGAAGTAATAGTTACACTTGCGGTTTTATTTTGAGTAATGACTGCATTCCCAGTAGCTACATTTTTCGTAGTTGCTCCTGTTGAAGTAATTACAATATTACCAGATTGACCATTTACTGCAGATGTAGTTGTTCTAACATAAATTAATCTAGCAGAAACTGAACCAGATGTTGGAGCTATAGAAATAGTAGAACTATAAGTACCTCCAGAAGAAGTTGCTATTTCATAACCAGAAGGTGCAGTTAACACTAAATTAGCAGTTAAATTTTGAGCACTCACAGTAAATGTTTGTGCTGCAGAATTGGTAGTAGCACAAGTGCTAAATGCAGTTAAAGTTCCGGTTGTAGTAATGGTTGGAACAGTAACAGTGAATAATGTACTTACTGTCTTATCACATATGGTATAAGTAATAGTACTTGTACCACCCGCAACACCAGTTACCGCACCTGTAGAACTATTTACTGTAGCAACAGCTGTATTTGCACTAGACCAAGTTCCCCCGGTTAATGTGTTAGATAAAGTTGAGCTTGTGCCAACAATTGCTGTTGTAGTACCAGTGATTGGCTGAATAGAACCTGAAACATAATTTGAAATGTTTCCTGTTAATGCAAAATTTGTTAATGTCCCATTAATTGAAGCGGTTGATGTTTGATTATTGAGTGTAACATAACTAGTATTAGTGCCATTTGCAATTCTTTGATCAAAATTATAATATGCCACTAAACCAGTTTCTTCACCATTTAGGTTTGTATACATTTGATTGGAAATATCCGATTGCGATTTTGCAATATTCCAAATTCGCACCTGATCCAAAGAACCTGAGAAATATTGACCGTAAGTGCCAGCATATGCCCCCAATTTTAAAGTAGCTGAATTTACTTGCACACTATTAAAACCAACATTCGTTAATGTAGCTTTTTGAACACCGTCAATATACAAAAACATATTACCATTATTAAATACCCCGGCAACATGTTGCCATTTATTTAATTGTAAACTATTTGTTGAAATATTTACTGATGAAGAACCATATACTTCTAATTTTAAAACCCCATCATTATATCTTAATGCATAACATAATGCAGTAGAGTTACCACTAGACTCATTGATTTTTCCAATAATTACTTGACTTCCCGTATTTTTTGTAGGATATACCCAAGTCTCAATAGTAAAGCTTGAAGTAAGATCTAATTCAGGAGCATCTGGGATTACCACATAATCATTTGTACCGTCAAAATTCAATGCATTATCTGTGTTAACAGTTGCAGAGATTGTTTGTGTAGCAAGTCCAGTTGAAGCAATTGTAATATTTCCGCTTGAAGCTGTTGTAGCATTATTTATCAATCTAACAAAGACAGACAATGTTCCTGATGTTACTGAAGAAGCCGACAATGTTAAAGTAGAACTATAAGAACCACCTGAAGTTTGAGAAAGTTCAAAACCAGTTGGTGCAGTAATTATAACACTAGAAGTTAAATTAGCTCCAGTAATATTAAAATATTGAGGATTTACATTACATCCAGAACAAGAAGCAAAAGTCTTTAATGTACCAGAAATGGTAACAGATGGAGCAATTACTTTAACAGAAAAATCAGTTGTTTTACCACAAATTGTAAAACTAATAGACACTGTACCAGCAGCAACACCAGTAACAACACCAGTACTAGAATTTACTGTTGCAATAGATGTATTTGAAGATGACCAAGTTCCACCATTTAAAGAATTATCTAAATCAACTGAATTACCAGCTGAAATGGTTGCGGTTGAACCAACTTGTGTATTTCCTGAAACAAAATTGGAAGACGCTCCTGACATTAACATGTTTGTTATAGTAGCATTTGAAGCATTAACTGTCTTGTCAACAATAGAAGTAATTGAAGTATTTGTTCCACTTGCAACACCTTGATTCATGTTATAATATGCTATCAAACCTGATTCTGTTCCAGATAAATCATTATACATGTTATTATTTATCTCAGATGATGTTCTTGCAACACTCCAAATCCTTACTTCATCTAAAGAACCATTCCAAATCCCTTGATATCCAGTACCTAAATATAATTGTGAAGCACTATTTTGCATAGTAATCCCACCGGTATAAGTTGAAACAGCTACTCCATTAACATACAATGTGTACACAGAATTTGCATATACCAATGCAATATGTGACCATGTATTTGCAGACAAGGTTGTTGTTAAATTATAACCACTATTTACATAAACATTTAACTGTGTTCCTGTTTGTTGAAATAAAACCATCGGACCACCAGCAGTAGGATCATTTGGACCCGCCCATTGAAGTATTCCTTTTGTATTCTGAGTTGTATTTGATGGATTTATAAAAGTCTCTATAGTAAATGTAGTTAAACTTGTTCCATTAACATTTGCAACAACATATCCATTAGATCCATCAAATGACAATGCATTATTACTTCCTGTAGAATTAGCAGAGGTTTTAATAGAAGGAATAAATCCATCAACAAAATTTGAATTTGTTCCACTTAAAACTCCCGATGTCCCAAAATTTGTTAAAGTACCCGTAAGTGTACCAGAATTAATATTATTTAGTGAAGTAATTGTCCCGTTCGATCCATTGGCAACTCCTTGATTAAAATTATAATAAGCCAATAAATTTGATTCACTACCGTTTAGTTCAGAACTCATACCATTGACAATTTCAGTTTGAGACTTTTCAACATCCCATATTTTTAAATTGTCAATTGCACCTGGGAATGCCCCATATAAATTTGTTCCCACATACTTTCCTCCAATAGCTCTTACATTAGTATTTGAACCCACAGATGTATTATTAAATGTTGAAGCGTCTAAAACTCCGTTTATATAAATTTTAACATCACCTCCACTACTTCTTGTAACAGCAATATGAGTCCATTTATTTAATGGGATAGATGTGGTTGAATTAGTACTTCCAGTCCAACCAGATCCATTACCAAACACAGCATGAAGCTTATTATTGTTAGTAATTGAAACAGCACTTACCGCTTCTTTAGAAAAAATTTCATTGTGCGCATATGTAGCACCCTTCCAATAGACCCAAGCCTCAACTGTGTTCGCAATACTTGTAACATTTAATACATTTCCTAAATTAACATAATCATTTACCCCATCAAACATTAAAGCATTGTCAGTATTTGTAGTAACAGACATTGTCTTACTTACTGCACCAGTAGACATTATATTAATGTTACCTCCTGCATTACTTAAACTGTTATTAGACAACTTAACATAAATTGTTGTTGAAGAAACAACTCCACTTGATTGTGTTAGACTTAAAGAACTGCTATAAGTCCCACCTGATGTTGTTGACATAACAACACCTGATGGAGCAGTTAATAAGATATCAGCCCCAAGATTAGAACCACTTAGTGTAAAACTCTGAGGATTGACTGTACAACCAGAACATGTTGTAAACGTTTTTAAAGTTCCAGATGTTGTGATGGTTGGCTGAATAACACTTAAATAATATGTAACTACTTTATTACAAATTGTATATGTAATAGTTACACTTCCTGAAGCAACTCCAGTAACTAAACCAGAAGTATTCACAGTAGCATAACTTGTATTAGAAGATGCCCAAGTACCGCCTGTTAAACCGTTGGATAATTGTAAAGTATTTCCCACTGCAACAGAAGTTGCAGAACCAGCTGCTGTTATTTCAGGTATAAAACCAGTAACAAAATTTGAGCTTGTTCCAGTCAATGCAAAACTATTTAAAGTACCAGTATAAGTATCTGAGTTAATATTATTTAAAACAGTTAAAGATCCATTAGACCCATTAGCTACTCCTTGATTAAAATCATAACTTGCTACCAAACCTGACTCATTACCTGACATCTCTACAAACCTGTTAGTTGAAATATCAGTTATGTTTTTTACAGTATTCCATACTCTAATTTGATCAATATCCCCTAGAAAACTGGAACCATTTGTGATACCATAACCAAGTCCTCCATTATAACCTAATGCACCAATATTAGTAACATTTGGCAAAGGAGCACTAGTAGGGGCAGTAGAAGAAGTATTAGTGCTTGCTAATATAGGATTAGTGTCTGCTTGACCATTTATATATAAAGTTACATTTGTCCCTGATTTAACTACAGCAACATGAACCCATTTTCCTGTATTAACATAATCACGACTAGTTATTTCATAAAATGTAGAATTATCATTTAAAACAAAACTTAACTTTCCATTATACACTCTGAATTCAACAACGTTAACCTTAGTAGTACTTGTACTACCATATGTTGTATTACCCCATGATATGATATCATCAATACCACCTGAATTTGAAGCTGTGCTTCTAATCCAAGCATCAATAGTAATTGCATTATTTGTATATGGAATATTAGAAGATAAACTGATATAATCATTTGATCCATCAAAATTCAATGCATTATCAGTATTTGTTGTGACTGTGATCGTCTTTGATGTTGCACCTGTTGATGTTACAGAAATCACCCCACTAGAAGCTGTAGTTGCATTATTTATTAATTTAGCATAAATAGTTGTTGTTGTTACAGATCCATTATTTGCAGTAAGGGTTATAGAATTTGCAAAACTTGTACTTGAATAAGTTGACACTTGAACACCTGTTGGAGCTGTAATTGTAATATCAGTATCTAAACCTGAACCTGATACAGTAAAACTAGGTGCATTAACAGAACAACCAGAACAAGATATAAGTTTTATATTACCACTTACATTTATCTCTTTTATGGGAGTAATTGTACCTAAACCAAAAGCTCCATCTTTATTTAAAATATTCCCTCCAGTAATTACCCCAGTATTTAAGTTATAAGTAACATTCGAACTAAGAGCTAAGTAATTTATTATAGGAACTCTTAACTGTATACTTGTTGAATTTTGAGCAATACTAACAGAACCTGAAATTGAAGTCCATGAATTACCATTTGTGCTAAATTCTAAAGAATTTGTATAATGGGTTCCAGCCAATGCTGTACCATCTGTCAATGTTGGTGTAAAGCTAATTGAAGCATTTGCAGCTCTTGATAAACTTACTGTAAAAATAGCATAACCATCTACTCTTGATACTGTAACATTGTTTATAGAAATAATAGGGGAATTATTTTGAGTTGTCAAAATATTATTTAAAACAGTTGCAATAGGATCAGATGAAGTACCAACATTATTACCAGTTGAAAACAAATTTTCTTTTCCAGGAACAATCAAAACATAAGCTTCACCAGTTTCATTTGTATAAGTTGCATCTGTAGGGATAAAATTAACAGCCAAAGTTGTATTTCCATCTTTGCTTTGTCTTGAGATTATCCCAGAAATTGTTATCAGTTGGTTATTCGAAAGATTTATATAAGTTAATTTACCGGCAATGTTGTTTCCTGAAAAACTCACATCAGCTTCATTAGCAGATGTAAATTTGAAACCACTTCCATTAATAGAACTTATGTTTGTTAATGAATTAGACTCCCTATCATAAGCACTACCGGTAGCTTTGTAAATATCATTGAAATATAATTTTGCAGCCTCAACCGAGGAAACAGTAAAAAATGATATTAAAATAAAAAATAATTTAAAAGAACTAATCTTAAAACGAGATATCATGTAGTTAGATTTAATATTAAAACGCGTGGGCGCGAATTTAATCGAAATCTGTCTTAGATTATATTCTACTATAATGTATTATCATAGATATATGTCTTACATTAGAAATTTTTCTATATGATACAGTTAGTAACCTATTAAGTCATTGAAAATCAATAAAAATGAAATTGGACTGTGAATAAAGTATGCATAAAAAAAGCCCCTTCATTTCTGAAAGGGCTTTTATAATTGGCTGATTATCTAATAATTACATAGATAATTATCTAGTTTACTTCACTTCTTCAAACTGTGCGTCTTCTACAGTATCGTTTGAAGCACCACCATTTTGTCCTGCGTCTGCTCCTGGAGCAGCACCTTCTGCAGCACCAGCTTGCTGTGCTTTGTAGATATCTTCACTTGCAGCAGTCCAAGCAGTGTTCATTGCTTCTAAAGCAGCGTCCACTTTTGCAGTGTCCTGAGATTGATGTGCTTCTTTCAAGGTAGCCAAAGCTGTCTCAATTGGAGCTTTCTTATCTGCAGGGATCTTATCACCAAACTCTTTCAATTGCTTCTCCGTTTGGAAAATCATGCTATCTGCTTGGTTCAATTTCTCTACTCTTTCTTTCTCTAATTTATCAGATG
>JACCDN011003360.1_pt1 | contig 14828 bp, 11 predicted proteins | sample 7441691 | NCBI WGS metagenome assembly JACCDN01 (sample SAMN15323439, study PRJNA562643) | freshwater metagenome | isolation source: river surface water | place: USA:Blue River Watershed | collected 2017-08-16
CTGGCCGAACTGTGTCAAGGCGTTAAAACAGCATGGTCTGCACTGGGGCGGGTGGACTACGGCCGCAAATCCAGCGAACTAGGCAACGTTAAATTTCGTCGTTCGCTTTATTTCGTGAAAGATATGAAGAAGGGGGATGTAATCACGAAAGAAAGTGTACGGATTGTACGACCGGGGTTTGGATTGGCACCGAAATACTTTGATGAAATTATTGGTAAAACTTTGCAAAAAGATACAAAAAAATATACGCCCGTAACAAAAATAGATTAAATCTTCTCGGTTATCGTAGTTTCGTCTTGAATCCAATATTTGGATCTGGAAGCGGGTCTCCTGAAAAGCTGAATAATTCTGCATGAATGAAGATATTAAAAAGAATGCGGGAGTTGTAATATAAGACTTTTTTGTTGAAGATAAACTTGTTACTGGCAAGTATAAACACCTAAAAAAATATTTCTCAAAGATTAACAAGGATTGTTGATGACTGATGCTAGAGATTTCTTAAGTAATTTTCATGGTAAACTTATTTTTAATGATGGATTCTTGCGGCCATTGAATGCAGAAGATGTCCATCCAAGTTATGTTGATGGGCTCAATGATCCTGATGTAAATCGGTATTTAGAAACTAAACATACCCATCAAACGTCAGGGACAGTTACGAATTTCGTCATTAATAATAGAAAATCAGGAGATAGTATTCTCTGGGGTATATGGAAAGAAAGCGATGTGAATCACAGTGGGACTGTTCGGTTGCATGGTGTTAATTTGGATCATGGCATTGCGTATATTGGAATTTGTATTTTTAATAAAAAAATCTGGGGAAAGGGAATTGGTACTAAAGCAATAAAAATAGTAACTGAGTGGGCGATAACAAATTTAAAATTGAGGTGGATTGAGGCGGGTGCATTTGAAGATAATCTCGCATCTCAACATGCATTTTTAAATGCTGATTATGAGTGGGTATTTGATGTTAAAGATAAGTTTTTATATGAAGGAAAGCCGACAACAGTAAAAATATTCGCAAGAAAGTGATTAAAGTGATTTCTTATAAATATATAAAACGCATACGTAAGATGATGCGGGGTTATAAAAATCTAAGAAAAAGTGGTGAACTTGAAAAAATAGCAAAATTAAAAAAAGAGCTAACTGAATATTCTTTAAAAAATAAATCTAATAATTATTCAAAATTAATATTTTCGGAGGCTCTATCATCGAGCGAGTTGATTGTAAGGCAATATTTACTAAGTAGAGTAGCCGGTGAAAGGCTCACGAAAGCGTTGCTGATATCAAAAGCGAATGTAGACTCGAAAGTAATATGTATTATGCCATTAGATTGGCACCCAATAATCGAAAAAAACGGTTTTAAGGTAGCAAAAATTAGATCAACCTTGCTCTGGATAGCATACGTGTTTGCGATATATGCAAAAGGGGTAATTCTATCGATTAAAGTATTGCTATTATTTATTAATAGTAATAAAAGACAGAAGATATCCGAGCATCCATATGCTTACTTTGATGACCTAAAACCAAATAACCTTCCAACTAAAGATACAAATAGAAGTAATCGCACAATAATTGACTGGTATATGCAATGGAATGGGCGAAATAAAAATGTAAAAGAAATACGGCATTCAGTAGAATCTAAAAATGAATCTCTAAAAAAACAGAATTTCATTCTTAAGTATCAACGTGGCGTTGTAACTGAATTTTACTCATGGGATCATATAATAAAATTTTTAAACTGGTTGTTTCTAACTACAACTTTGATAATGTACGACATTATTCGGGTGCGATGGTGTAACGCTTTAATGTTTTATGAGGCTATATACGCAGTAAAATTTAAAATTTTAAATAGAAAAGAAATAGGAGCTGAATATTTTTTTCATAATTCAAATGCAATTTATAGGCCTCTATGGACATACGCAGCTGAAACAGCTGGGGCGAAAATATATTTTTACTTCTACTCTACAAATAATCGAAATTTTGATAACATAAATAAGTGCAAAGCCCCACCTTTTGGTTGGCAGGCTACAAATTGGCCAATTTGTCTTGTTTGGGATGAATATCAAGTAAAATTCATGCGAAGTGCAGTGAATACAAGAAGTTTAATAATTAATGTGGGAGAAATATGGTTTAGCGATAGTGAATCATTAGGCGCAAATTTTAATGAAAAAAAAGCAATTTCTGTTTTTGATGTGCAGCCATTTAGAAGTTCTAAATATATGTCTTTTGGGCTGGGATATGAATATTATATACCTGAAAATTGCATTGGTTTTATAAGCGATGTTCAAGAAGTATTGGCTGAGGAGGGTTTAGTAATGCTCTTTAAGAGAAAAAGAGATATAGGTAATAATCTTCATCCTAAATATAGATTATTTTTAAATAAAATATTATGCGAAAATAATGTAATAGAAGTGAATCCGTCAATCTCAGCTTCTTCGCTTGTGACCAAATCAATTGCAGTTATATCAATGCCCTACACTTCCACTGCTTTAGTTGGGCTGCATAATGGTAAAAGTTCTACATACTACGATCCTTTTGGAAAAGTTGCTAAGGGTGATTGTGCAGCACATGGTTTAGATGTTTTAATTGGTAAAAATGAACTTAGGGAGTGGGTAAGAAAAGTGAAAATATTAAATGCAAGTAATCAAAGGAGTAAAATATGAGTAATAGGAAATTAATTTATGCTGTAATTCCTGCAAGATCAGGATCGAAAGGCTTTCCAGACAAAAATATAAAGCAAATTGGTGGGATTCCGCTAATTGGTCACAGTATTAAATTCGCAAAGAGGATTCCTGGTGTAAATAAAGTGCTGTGTTCTACAGATTCAGAGCGGTATGCCGAACTTGCAGTTGAATTAGGTGCAGAGGTGCCTTTCCTGCGATCAGATTACGCATCATCAGATACTGCAATGGAGCAAGACATTTTAATTGACTTGCGAGATAAGTTAAAAGTACATAACATACCAGAACCTGACATGGTGGTATGGCTAAGGCCAACATTTGTGTTTCGAAATCTTAATGACGTCAATAAATGCATTGATGCAATGATCTCGGATTCAAATATAACTGCATGTAGGACAGTAGTGAGAGCTGAAAACAGATTATATAGATTAGAAAACGGCCGTCTTTTACCAAACTTTGATGACAAAGGAAGATCAATGATAAGAAGGCAAGAAGTGATGCCCTCTTTTAAGGTTTATAGCACGGATGTATTTAAGTTTAAAAATAATAACTTTGGCGATAATTTTCTTGGTCAAAATATTATTGGTGTAGAAACTTCTCAAATCTGCGGATTAGATATTGATGATGAGTTTGACTTCAACATTGTTTCCAAGATTTATATGGAGCAGAGAAAATATGAATAATGATGAGAAAATTGTATGTTCTAATTTAATATGCAAGATTAAGAATTCGCTTTCTATAATTCAAAATCTGCGCAGTAACTACTTCATGAAAATTGACAACAGTTACGTAAGTGAAGGTGATATATATTTGCAAAAAATAATATTTGATTATCTTGAGGTAATGATGCCTAATCATACTTTAATATCGGAAGAGAGCTATGAGGAAGAATCATTAAAAGAAAATCAAAATGATTCATATGTGATTTTGGATCCGATTGATGGAACTGAAAATTTCATATCAGGTTTGCGTGAGTGGGGAATTGGTATTTCTATATATACGGCTGGAAAACATGCTTCTTCCATGATGTATTTGCCAGAGTTGGATGAGTTTATCATGACTGGAATGGAAATAAGAAAGTATAAATCTAGAATTAAGGGCTTATCTTCATCATTGCAAAATGAAGATTTGTTGAAATTAGATAAGTCTTTTGAGTATAGAATTATCGGGTGCTCAATGTATAATATGCTGTCTGTTATCAAGGGATCATTTAATAGTTTTGAAAATCTTAAGGGTGTTAATTCGTGGGATATTTTACCAGGAATTAATTTGGCACTAGAGCACGGTAGATATGTAGAAGTTGATGGTGTAAAATACAATGGAGAACTACTACTTCCAACAAAAAAATACAAGGTTTTTATATCGTCCGCTTAGACGAATTTTTGTTTAAATTTTGCTAAAAATCACAAAGGAAATGATATGGATAAATTGTTAAAATTATTTAATGAAATAGGAGATAAAGACATACTTATAATTGGGAAAGGGCGGTCAATGGACGAGATAAGAATCCCGTCAAAAAATGATTTTTTTGTAATCAATACAAATGATTCAGAAAGAATTCTATTGGGGAATATCTCAGTGGTAGTTAATCAAGAGGCGAAAAATTATATAGATAATAGTGGTGAATGTGATTTATATATTACGTCAATAAATTTGTCTGAAAATTTAAATCAAGTAAAATTAAATATCGTTAATCATTCACCTGATGGTAATGATTTGATATTCGATAGGTTTTTTTCAAATGATATTATTTTGGATAAATCTACTATAATAGCCGCATTGAAAATTGCTAATGAAATTGGTCGTCGAAGTTCTAAACGAAATAAAGTATATTTAACTGGATTTGATTTTGAATCTTACAATATAGGTAAAAATGTAACTGGTGACTATGAATATGATCAGCGTATTCTAACTAACCAAGAAAGTGAGCTTAAGTTAATTTTAAATAGGGCGAATGATCTAGATATTGAAATTTTTCATGTCGGAAATAAGGATTACAGCCGATATTCAGTAGCCGCTTTTAATAAGTTACTTCAAATTCCTTATTTAAATTATGAAGAAATTATAAAAACAAACATTACTGAAGATTATAAAGTGCAGATAGTTGCCGAAATAACTACAAATCACTTTGGAGACCGTAATAGATTAAAAACGATGATAATGGCAGCGAAAGAGGCCGGTGCTAACTTTGTAAAATTACAAAAAAGAGACGTTGAGTCATTTTATACGCAAGATCAGTTAAACTCGCCCTATTCTTCACCATTTGGAAAAACATTTAGAGATTATAGAAATGGTTTAGAATTATCCTATGAAGATTTTTTATGGGTCGATGAGTTTTGTAATAAAATAAAAATTGGGTGGTTTGCTTCTATTCTTGATGAGGATTCATTTGATTTCATATTAAAATTCAATCCAAAGTTAATTAAATTGCCTTCAACAATCTCAGAGCATAAGAAATTTATTGAAAAAGTTGGTAGTAATTATGCGAATGAAGTTGTTATTTCAACAGGCTTCACTGGTAAAGAGTATGAATATTTTATACAAAATACATTTAAGTCTGCTTCGAAATTATATCTATTGCAATGTACATCAGCATATCCTGCACGTAAAGAAGAGGTCCAACTTGGAGTTGTTAGAAGTTACTATAATTTAAGCAGGGAAAATCCAAAGATTGTTCCAGGTTTTTCTAGCCATGATATCGGTAGTGTCTGTTCGATGATGGCTGTTGCTGCTGGAGCGAAGATGATTGAAAAGCATGTGAAATTGGGAAACGTAAATTGGTCTCATTTTGATGAGGTCGCTATTGATTTGGCTACGGACGAATTTGTCAATTTTGTCAAAGATGTGAGGCTAGCTGAAAAAATAGTTGGTGATGAAACAAAAAAAATACAAAGTGGTGAAAATCACAAATATTGGATTCAAAAATGCAATTGAATTACAGGCATTAATAATGAAAATTTTGATTGCATTAGACAAAGATATCCAGAATATAAATTGGCATTATTATGATTTAGTCATATATAATAAAGGTGTGTCTGTTGAAGGTAAGTCAGAGTCAAGAAGTTCAATTATTATAAATTTACGTTCTTATGTAGATGAAAAGAGTGACAGATTAAAATCTAATTACTTGTCTTGGATACATGATTTAGGTTTGCTTAAGATCGGAAATTTGAGTGTTATAGAGTATTTGACGATAAGAAAAGATCTAAGCTTTTGGTGGATGTCTTCTTTTTCGCAAAAAAATATATTTGCAAATAATAATGTTATTAGTGATTCTATTTTGCTATTGGCAATTGAAGATATTATTGATGAGCTAAATTCAAAATGCGAATCTTTAACATTGATTTCAAAATCTAATCCAAAGTTAAATTATATACTTAAAAAGTACTGTCGAACTAATGGTATAAATTATATATGTGAATCAAATCATTGGAAGATCGCTGATAATATATTTTTATATAAGATCAAATATGTTCTTCTTTCATTTATGATTTTTGGAGTTTTTGTGGTTCGGCGACTATGGTCATTTCGTGAACCGATATCTAATGTTGCGCTGACAGGAAATGTAACATTAATTGATGTCCTTGTTCATTTTGATATAAAAAAGGCTTTTAGTGGTGAGTATGAATCTTATTATTGGACTAAATTATTACCATTTTTAAATGTGAAAAAATATAAAATTAACCACCTTCATTTATTCTACAAAAGTAAAGGTGTAAAAAGCGTATTATTTGCTCAAAGAATTATCAATAATTTAAACATAAAATCACAGAAGCATTTGCTGATTGATAAATTACCCACTATGCGTAATATAATTAGTGCATTCAAATTGTATGTTGAAAATATAAAGCGTTCAAAGCGTGTTACTCCTATTATAAAAGAATATTTGGCTCAAAAGGATAAAATTAACTTATGGGAATTACATAAGCAGTCATGGATTGAGTCAATTTACGGACCGAATTCTTTGATGGAATTAATACGATTGCACAACTTTGATGAAATTTTCGCTCGAATAAAGTGCCAAGCAATAGGTGTTTATATTTCTGAAAACCAACCCTGGGAGTATTTATTAATTAATTCATGGAAGCGCAATGGGCATCAAAAAATAGTTAGCGTACCGCATGCTGTAATTCGGTACTGGGATATGAGATATTATTACAGCTATAACACCTATAAATTAGAGAGCAAATACTGTTTTCAACTTCCGGATTTTTGTGCAGTAAATGGCCCATACGCAAAAAATAATTTATTAAGTAGTGGGTATCCTGTTGAAAAAATTGTAGAGGTAGAAGCGTTGCGATATATGTATCTAAGCAAAATTAAGGAAAAAAGTCATATTTGTATAAATAAATCTTTAAAAGCCTTAATTTGCGAAGACATAGACCCAATAGAAAATGATAGAATTTTAAAAATTCTAGGAACTCACGATAAATATAAATGTGAGCTGATTGAGTTTTTCTATAAAGAACATCCGGCTTTTAGATCTCATAGAAATTATAAGAACTTTGCTAAGTTTAATATAAAGATTGAAAATAGAATAATTTCTGATTGTTTGCAAGATTATGATTTAATTATTTGCTCAGATAAATCTACAATCGCTGTAGAAGCATTTGTAATTGGTAATTATGTAATCCAAGTATTAAATCAACGTTCCATACTAAATTTAAGTCCTTTGCGTGGTTTGGAGGGGTGTGCTAGTGTAGGTGATGAGTTTGAATTTGATAAAGCAATAATTCATTATTTGAATAATAAGCCACAACAACGATTATCAAATTTTTATTTTAATAAATCAGTAAATTTAAAAAGATGGTCTCTGTTATTTGCACAAATATGAAAGTCTTATGATATGAATATTTCTGTGGTAATTGCTACTCTTGGCACTGATGTAATTCACGAGACGCTTTTAAAAATAAACAGTGGCACCGTTGTTCCAGACGAAATAATTATCTGTATTCCGGAAGATTTAGTTCAAAATTTTTCTCGGTATAAATTTCCTTACGACAATGTAAAAATCTTATTTACTAAAATTAGAGGGCAAGTTGGACAACGAGCAATTGGTTTTATGCATTCATCTAATGAACTAGTGCTGCAGCTTGATGATGATATTCATATAGAACGTTTCACAATCGAGAATCTCACTGCAAAATTAATAAAGTTAGGTCCTGGGTTCGCTATTGCTCCAGTTTTATGTGACAAAATTACTAGAGATTCCTTGTATCGGAATAGTCTTGGTTACAGATCTATATTGAATAATATTTTCCATAGTTGTATTGGTGGTTTACCTTTTGGTCTTAGTAAAATGGGGGCTTACAGTGAATTGACATGCTCATGTAGTGTTGACCCATCATTTTATACTTCTGATGTATCTGTTAATTGGCTTCCAGGAGGATGCATACTAAATTATAAGCAAGATTTAATTCTTTATGATTTTTATCCTTGTACAGGAAAAGCATACGCTGAAGATTTATTGCATTCACATTTAAGGGGCATCAAAAATATAAAACATATACTATCTATAAATGATAAAGTATTCACTACTTGTAGCTTCAGCTATGGAAATTCAATTCAAAACCTTTTAAAAGAAATTAAATCGCGTTGGTGTGTAGGTCTTTCGATGGGAGCTTCTAAATATAGACTATCATTTTTCTTAATAACATTATTAATTATTAACATAATAAAAATTGGCAAAAAAAAGCTCTCGTTATAAAAATACTTATAATTAATGATTATTTTAGTATTTGATCGCCAAGGAGGTCTTTGCTCTGTAATTAAGTATAGTTAATCATAACTAGCTGATTGTTTAACTTGAATATGATTTGCATCAAAAGGGTAGCTGTACTTCTCACAAATCGGTTGACAAATATTGGAATAAAGTTGGGCCGCCGTGAAACCGTGTTCTCTGGTGCCAATGAAAAAAAACTGCCTGGCACATTGGTTTGTTTGACGATTGCCAGTTTCTGTTGTGGCGTCAAGTGTCTTCACTGCTGAACGCTGGTGACCACCTCAATCCGATCGGGGCTTGCTGAAGACATAGTCATATCAATAGTCGTATTACTAGTTGTTAGTTTAAGGAATAGCGACGGGATTGAGTTACGGGGTCAATGTCACCGAAAGGAAGAATGTTTCAGTTACTATTTATTGAATAACATAAGGAAAAGTCGTTACACCTTAGGTAAGTGTTAATGTCGAGAAAAGATAAAATAAAAAAATCATCTATGATTACAATAAGTCCTGCCTGCTTAGCAAGAGGCAGAGCTACAGATTGAAAGCAGAATAAACACAATGGAATACAGAAAAGAGATAGATGGACTTAGGGCCCTAGCAGTATTGCCCGTTATACTTTTTCACGCTGGCTTTGAGACGTTTAGTGGCGGCTTTGTTGGTGTAGATGTGTTCTTTGTTATTAGTGGTTATCTTATTACTTCCATCATTCTTATCGAGCTTGAGCTAGGAGATTTTTCGATTGTTAATTTTTATGATAGACGTCTTAGGCGAATAATGCCAGGGTTGTTCGCCGTAATTCTTACCTGTATTCCGTTTGCTTGGATTTTGCTCTCACCAGCGGATCTCATTAGTTTTGCAAAAAGCTTAGTTGCTGTTCCTCTCTTTGTCTCTAACATTTATTTTTGGAGTGATGGCGGTTACTTTGAGACTGCAGCAGAACTTAAGCCGTTGCTTCATACGTGGAGCTTGGCAGTAGAAGAGCAGTATTATTTAATTTTCCCAATATTTCTTATGATGCTTTGTAAGTTAAGAAGGCGTTGGATATTTGTATCGCTAGGGCTAGTTTCCTTAGCCAGTCTTGCAATCGCACAATGGGCTACTTACACACACCCGACATCAGCTTTTTTTCTTTTGCCGACACGTGGCTGGGAATTGATGATTGGTGCATTTGCTGCCTTCTATTTGTCGCAGGGTAAATGCAAGGACTTTGGGAAAAGCGTTAGTGAGTTTAGTGGTTGGCTTGGTATTGCTATGGTTTTTTTCGGAGTCTTCTTTTACAGCAAAATAACGCCGTTTCCCGGTTTCTATGCGCTTGTTCCTACACTTGGCACGCTACTGATTATTTTATTTGCCACACAAAAGACTACTGTTGGAAGGTTTTTAGGAAACAAGGCGTTTGTAGGTATTGGGTTGATAAGCTACAGCGCATATCTTTGGCATCAGCCTATATTGGCATTTGCTAGAAATTGGTCTAAGGAACTTGATGCTTATCAAATTTTATTGTTAGTTGGCTTTGTTCTAACAATCTCCTACTTTAGCTGGCGATTCATTGAGAGACCATTTCGGGATAAAAGATTGTTTGATAGAAAATTTGTTTTTATTACTTCTTTTGTTGGATCACTATTTTTTATTTTAACAGGATATTTGACTTCAAAAATTGACTTTGCTAGAGAAGAAGTAATGGCGAAGGCCTTAGAATCTTACGAAGTAATTTACTCTTCAAACATTAATGAGCGTTTATTTGTTAAGAACAGAGTTAAGTACGAAAATATACAACCGGAAGCGATCGTCATCGGCTCGTCTAGATTAATGCAGGCAAGTAGTAAGGGAACTAATTTTGATTTACTTAATCTTTCAGTGAGTGGTGCTTCGATAGAAGACTTGGTTGCCATTTGGGAGTTGAGTTCTAATAAATTTAACCCGGATTATGTTTTTTTGGGTGCTGACCCGTGGATTTTTAACGCTAATTCTGGTCAGTCTCGTTGGAAATCTTTAGAGTTGGAGTATCGCTCTGCAGTTTCAAAACTTGGAGTCAGGAATGATTTTAGTCAGTCGCAAATTATTTCCACTTCGAGCTTGAATACTGTTGCAGTTAAATTTTATGATTTAATCAACATGAGCAAGATCAAAGCAGATGATGACACACAATCATTTGTTGACAAGATTCGAAAGGATGGAAGCCGTGTATATAACTTGACATATGCTAATAAGTCACTTAAGGAGGTTGAGCGTGGTGCTTTGAGCTATGCATCTTATGCCATGTCTAATTATCAATACTCTAACGAAATAAGGTATATTTTGGAAAAGTTTGTGTCTAGTCTTAAGGCGCAAAATCGAATAGTTGTTTTAGTGCTATCGCCTTACCATCCTAATTTGTATAATCTGATGCAACTTCAAGATAGGAAATATTTGGAAATTGAGAATATCTTCAAAGAAATCGCTGTAACTTATGGAGCCGAATTGATCGGATCTTATGATCCCACTAAAGTAGGTTGTTCTGCTGAAGACTTTTTTGACGGTATGCATCCAAAGGACAAATGTATAGAAAAGATTTTTTCTGAGTTAAGAAGATGATGATGGTATTTAAGGAGGCGAACATCGTGTTATAAATAATAATAAGTTTTTAATATTCCTAGCTTGGGTTGCTAAGTCTTACAAAACTTACTCAAGTATTGAAATAGCGTAAAAGTAACTACGCTAATTGACTTTGATTAAAACAGTAATGGAGCAATTGAAAGCTTGATTAGATCACTAAAAAATTTTACAATAAGCAGAGTGCTTTGAGAAACATGTCGCCAATACTGTTATGGAGAAGCTCCCTGTATTAATTCCTGTCATTGCTGTCAACTGTACTAAATTCACATACAGTAAAATCAAATTACTTGGAGAACTCAAAAAGACCCCTCAAACGAATTTACTATCTAATCACAACATTCATTAAATTATGAACATTCTTGTTTTTTTTCGAATCAAATTTTATGTTACCATAATGAAGCATACAAAGAATATATGTATACGAAAATGAAAAAAAGTATTCCAATTGTCATACTTACACGGGATGAGCCATGCTATCTCAAATTGATGATAAAGTCCATAAAGCGGAGGACTAGGCATCCTTATAAATTATTCATTGTTGATAACTGCTCCGTGGATAATAATCAAATTGAATATATATCTGAGCTTCAGTTAGATGATTCGTTAGTTATTATCAAAAATCCTAATAATAACTGGGTACTAGGGTTCAATTTAGCAATCAAGAGGATTGAATTAATGAAATCAATAGATCAAGACTGCATTGTATTGAGTGACGGTGATATTATCGTGCCTCTTCCTTGTGATAATATTTGTTGGCTGCAATTTTTAAAAAATAAATTTGATTTAAACACTTCGTTGGGAAAAATTGGACTTTCATTAGATGTATCTGGTATTAAAAATAAAACCGAATTCAAAAATACACTATATAACGAAAAAAGATACATGCAGGGGCCAAAAATAGATGATTTAATTATTGCACCAGTCGATACGACATTAGCAATATACCGCAAAGACTTATATGTAACAGGATTATTTAAAATGCAACCTGGTCATGCCTCGCTTGTAAAGCCATATTACTATGTAGTAAGAACGGATAATAAATACAATGCTAAACACCTAGGGTGGAAATCTTATTCGGAGCCAAGCAAAGCTAAACTTATTGATAAAATCCTTTGTTTTACGAAGTATTCTGGATACATTGATCCAATTTTATTAAAGAAAGTTGGATTTATGTATAGATTTTTATATATTTATTTAGGATTTTTCTGTAGAATTTATTGGATACTTTTTGTAATTTACTATTGGATTTTATATTTACTGCCAAGATTTCCAAGAGGATTAAATGAAATACAGTCTTCAAGGCGGTGAGAGTATTTTATTGGAAAAAATTCAATTATTTTTTAAAAAATAATTATTCGTATGAAGTTACAAATCAAATTTTTTTTGAAATATTTTCTATTGCTGTTTTGTGCGAGACTATTGCTTCCATACGGTGATGAGCCAGACTTTGATTATCGTGTATTTAGTATCTTATTTTTTGAGAAAAGCACACTGAATCCATTTGTCTATTTCGAGTTATTTTTTAGACAATATGATTGGTTTATAAGTGACTTTGACCTTGAAAAGGTTTTAATTCGTGTTTCCTTTACATTTTTCTTGATTTATTCGGTTTTAAATTTATTTTTATTTTTGAGATCTACATTTAGAGATAAAAAAACGGCGGATGTCAAATATCGATTTAATCAAGAACTGCTGATTATTTCACTATATTTCCCTGGGGTTTGGTACTACTTGGGTGTTTTCGCGGAAGAGCAGTATACTCTTGTATTGGCATTATGCTCTGTTTTATTTGCTAAATCACTCTTTGCTTTATCACTTGTAGGAGTGCTGATGTTGCCGATTGATGTTGGTAGCGCAATCCTATTCTTTTCATTCATTATTTTGACTTGTGTATTTCGATTATCTATTTTAAAAAGAGGTTACCTTTTCTCTATCGTACTGGTTTTGGCTTTTGCAATAACTTCTGCTATACTAAGCATGAAAATATTGGACATAATTTCAAGCTTGCCATTGATTGGGGAAAAAGCGGCTCATATATACGAGCAATATACAGAGATTTATGACGTAAATGAGAAGTATCCAATTTACTACCGGCCTATTATAACATTTATATCGATGATTTTTTATCTGCCTGAATCTCGAGTATTTTTCCCGGTTGCATATTTATATGTCTTTATTGCGTTAATCATAGGAATTGGTAAAATAATAAAAACCATATCACATGATGCTGAAATTAAGAAGTATAGTTTTGAAATGACGTTTGCTTTAACTAGTATTACTCTAATAATTTGTTTCCCGATGATACTTCCTGCATTTGCAAATGCTAAATATTATGTTTTTGTGATACCATATATATTTCTTTTACTTGGGTGTGCTTTTGATTTTAAAAAACTAATAATATTTAACCTTATTTTGAATGTCTTGGTATTTGTTCAACTCGTTGTAATGAAAGTAATAATTTATTTCTGATCTTCAGATTTAAAGGTGTGATTATGATTACAATACTAATTTTGAATTAGTGTGTGTGAATGGTATTTGAACTTTACAAGGGGGGTTTTTTGCAAATAGATCATTCTTTTTTTATTTCCGTTTCGATTGTTAGTCATGGTCAATTAAACCTAGTTAAAGATCTCTTGAGCGATTTGGTTAAGTTGAATATCTCAGATATTGAAGTGTTGTTGACGCTCAATATCCCAGAAAATGAGATTGATTTGTCTAATTTTCCATACCCATTGCAGATAATAAGAAATTTGAATCCTAAGGGATTCGGTGCTAATCATAACTATGCTTTTCATCATTCAAAAGGTAGACTTTTTTTAGTGCTTAACCCGGACATACGATTAAGACAGTTTAATTTTGAAGATTTTGCTTCTGAAATGGTTAATACAGAAGTGGGTGCAATGGCTCCAGTTGTTTTAAATAGTAATGGTAATACAGAGGAAAGTGCTCGCAAATTTCCAAAGTTTTCTACGATGATTTCCAGATTTATGTTAAAAAAACGTACCGTTGACTATTTTTGGGACAAAGTTCCAATAAAGGTGGATTGGATCGGTGGTATGTTTATGTTATTCCGAAGGGAATCTTTTTTAGAAGTGGGTGGATTTGATTCTCTGCGGTTCTATATGTATTATGAGGATGTCGATATTTGTCACCGATTAGCTAAAAAGGGTTGGTCAATTATTCTGAATCCAACGCAAAATGTTATTCATGATGCGCAGCATGATAGTCATAAAAAATTTAAATACTTTATATGGCATGTGGTGAGTGCAGTGCGTTATTTAACGGGTAAATAATCATTACTTAAATTGTAAGGCTGTTTATTTAGTTATTGCTTGCTTTAAAATTAATTTAAATGTAAACATCTTTTTATAGTCAGGTCAATCATGTATGAGATTGGTAGTGGGTCGTACATGTATTACGTAAGCTCAATTCAATTAAATATAATTGTGCCTGTGCGACACTCATGAAAATAAATCAAATTGGTTTAACGAATACTCAACAATCTACATTGCTACTTTAATGAAGCAAGTTTTCAATTTTGAAGTTTTTTTGGTAAAATTACAGCGGTATTCAAACCAATAATTGGGGTATAAATGAAGCTTCTCTTGACGGGTGCCAATGGTTTTTTGGGTAAATCTATTTTAAATGCAGCCAATACTACTGGCTTAAATATACGTCCAGTTTTTCGTAAACAAGAGCTAGCAATTGGAATTCCTGATGCGGTAATACTTCCAGCACTTGATGCATCAACAGATTGGTCCCAAGCGCTTCAAGGTGTTGATGTAGTGATTCATGCCGCGGCGCGCTCCCATGTAATGAGGGATGAGA
>JACCDN010371246.1_pt1 | contig 14823 bp, 14 predicted proteins | sample 7441691 | NCBI WGS metagenome assembly JACCDN01 (sample SAMN15323439, study PRJNA562643) | freshwater metagenome | isolation source: river surface water | place: USA:Blue River Watershed | collected 2017-08-16
ATCATTAAGAAATTAGGTAATTTGGACCAGGTATATCTAACCGGGGAGCTGGCAGAAGGCAAGAATTCCCCTTTTGTGGACCTGGTACTAGTGGGGAATGTGGATCGTCCTTATTTATATCAGTTGATCGAAAAGGTGGAGCCCTTGATACAGAAAAAGGTACGCGTAGGGGTTTTTGGGCGGGATGAGTTTAGTGAGGGGATGATGATGGGGAGTGGGAAGTGGATGAAGATGATGGAATTTTAACAAATGTAAATTATACTCTGTTTGTTCATTTTAATACAGCTATTAAGGTAGATTTATTTATCTTTTATAGATAAAATGTTTTCATTCATATTTTAATTTAAGTGTAAAAGTATTATTTGTGGTGTGATACTTCTTGTTTATTTAAAAACTTAGAAGTTCTTTATCTTTTTAGCATGCTTGAGCAAAATAATATTATTAATTTTTTAACAGTTAAACGTAATTTAATTTTGACATGTTTTGCTTAAAGCAGATTTGAAATATTATATAATAACCATATACTTCTAACGGACTAAAGTTTTGAAATTATTTTCGCACTAGAATAATTATTAAAATACATATAGTCTATAAAAATTATAAATTAATGATTAAAGATAAAAATGTTATTGTAGTGGATATAGATAATACATTAACGTTACCTAAAGGCAAATTAGAGGATTATTCAAGTGTCAAGGTTTCTAACTTGTTAAAAAATAAACTAGAAAAGTTCAAGTCAATGGGTTTTTGGATCATATTATCTACCAGTAGAAATATGCGAACGTACGACGGGAACATAGGAATGATAATGAAGCATACTGCTCCCATTCTCATAGAATGGTTAGCTGTGAATCAAATTCCATATGATGAAATCCATTTTGGAAAGCCTTGGTGTGGTGATAATGGATATTATATCGATGATCGGGCGATTAGACCAAGAGAGTTTTTAAATTATACTCATGATGAAATTTTAGAGATTTTGGAACGTGATAAGATTGTTGAATGAAAAAGTATTTAATCTTAATACCTAGCTGCGGCGAACTAAGTCTTGTTATGCAAGCAGAGACAGGTTGCATATATCCGGTACATATTCAAATTGGCTCTTATCCGCTTTATCATCACATATTGAAAGGTTATTGTCATCTAAAGGACGTTGCCAAATTTATCTTCATTTTGCCAGAGGAGTCTCCGAAATTAAACCTACGAGAATTTGTTGATTTTGAAATTGAAACTTTAGAATTAAATTCTAGCCAAAGTATTTCTCAAACTATACTTCATGGGATTGTAAATGCTCAAAAAGAGCAGACTTTGATTGTGCATATGGGTGATACGATAATAAGCCCAATAGGTTTAGATTTTTTTGATTCAGTATATATAAAAAATAGATCTGATTTATATAGGTGGACTTGTATAAACAAAGATGTAAATGAAAAAAAATGTCTTGTTATCGATAGAGATGAAGATACATTTGGAGTAAATAAACTAGTTTGTGTTGGGGTATTTGTTTTTACAGATATTTTACTTTTTCACGACATTTTATTAGGAGAAATAAATAAAACCTTAAAAAAAGGGGAAGCTTTTTTTAGTGCTTTAGAATTGTATTCTATTCAGCGAGAAATGCAATTAATTGAACCTGAAATTTGGTTTGATTGTGGCCATATTGATACTTACTATGAGTCGCGACTAAATTTTCATAATCTTAGATTTTTTAATTCACTTTCATACGATTCCGTTTTAGGAAGGGTTACAAAAAGTTCGAATAACATTAAAGCTTTTCGTCATCAAGTACGTTGGTTTAAGCAAGTACCAGACGAATTCACTAGCTTTTTGCCTAGAATCTATGAAAGTAGCGATGGGCAAAATCCATATATAACTATGGAGCTATTGACAATACCATCATTGAGCGAGTTATATATATCTAATCGACTTGAAATTGGAGCATGGGATAATGTTGCAAAAAAAATAGCTAGCGTTCTTTCTTCTTTCGTTAATTATAAACATGAATCATTAACGGCAAATGTTCTAGCAAAAGAAATGTATGCAGTTAAAACTAGAAAAAGGATTATTGAATATTTATCAAAAAATAGTTGGGCAAAGAAAGTGTTTGTTAAAGTAAATGATACACCATTTTCCTTGAATAATGTTCTAGAAAGTTTAGATGATTATATCAATAAATTTGAACTTTTAGAAGTTGAAAATTTTGTGCCAATACATGGAGATTTGTGCTTTAGTAATATTATGTATGATTTACGTAGCAATCAAATTAAATTAATAGATCCTCGAGGTGAGTTTGGGATACCTGGTATATATGGAGATCAATTATATGACAAAGCCAAGTTAATGCATTCATATTTAGGTTATTATGATTTTATTTTGTCTGGTGAATTTCGAGTGCAAAATATTGCTAATGAGCTTAACTCTGATTTTACTTTGCCTATTGAATACCATAAAATCGAGAAAATATTTTCTAATCGATTGTTTTCTAATAGTGATGAAGAGGCAAAGTGTAATGCGATAATGTCTTTGCTTTTTTTAAGTATGCTTCCTCTACATTCTGATAATGAGGAAAGGCAGATGGCCATGTTATATGTTGGAATAAAATATTTTGCATCAAATTATTTACAATGGCAGTAATTGTTACAATGGCAGGAGCAGGGAGTCGATTTGTCAATCAAGGCTTTTCTATACCTAAATATTTGATAGTCGTAAAAGGTCGAACTCTTTTTGAGTGGTCAATGTTGTCACTAAGAAATTTTTTTGATCACGAGTTCTATTTTGTTTTACGTGAAGAGGAATTTATTCAAGAACTTAAAAGTTTAGCTAATTCTATCGGAATAACGAAAATGAATTTCATACTTCGCGAAAATATTAGTAGAGGACAAGCTGAAACGGCATATGATGTGATAAAAACTTTACATTTCAATGAAAAGATTTGGATATACAATATTGATACCTATGTAAAAAGTGGTTTACATCCGGACAGTCTAGATGAAAACGCAGGCTCTATTTATGTCTTTAAATCAAATGAAAACAACATGAGTTATATAAAATATAACAATGCCGGTTTGGTTTGTGACTTAGCTGAAAAAATTGTTATTTCAGAATGGGCTAGTGTGGGTCTCTATGGTTTTAAAACCGCTGAACTTTATACAATAGCATATCAAAAAACATACCTAGAATCGAATTTAGAACTTGAATCATCTGAACTATATATTGTACCAATTTATAAATACCTTCTAGAAATTGAAGGTAAAATTGTAGCTCCAAAATTAAGTAATTCAAATGTTTTTATATTGGGAACTCCCGAGGATGTAAATAGATTTAGCCAGACGAATTTATAAATACTAAAAATCATTTATATGTTTATTAAATTGAAAAGAAAATTTGACCAATTACATTATTGGAATATAGTGAATTACAATATCAAAAAATTTAGTAATAACTCTGAATTAATTGTTTACGACATTGGTGCTAATAAAGGAGAATGGAGTACGGCCGCATTAAAAAAATTGCCTATATCGAAGATATATGCGTTTGAACCATTGAAAGAGTTAAAGGAATATTATAAATCTTCCAAAATTGAACTATTTTCTGAGCTCCTTTCTAATAATTTTGATGTTGTTGATTTTCATTATTCGACTAATTATAATGGAAGTACGGGTAGTTCAATTTATCCTGAAAACACCGCTTTTGGAAGTATGATGAAAGTGGAAAAACGTAAGACTGTAACTCTTGATTCCATAATTGTAAAAAACAAATTGCCTTATCCTACATTAATTAAACTAGATGTTCAAGGTGCTGAATTAAAAGTCTTAGATGGCTCGGTAAATTGCCTTTCTAATGTACAATTCATAATTTGTGAGCTGCCAATTAGTGAATATAATTTAGGTGCACCTACTACTAGTGAATATTTTGACTATTTTGAAAAACATGGATTTCTTCCTGTAGAAATAATTGAACAACATTTTTCTCAGGATAGATTATTGCAATTTGATGTGCTATTTCGTAAAATCTAAGTAGTGATTAAAAAGTTAATTTGCCTAATTCCAACATGGAACGAAGAGTGGATTTTGGATTTTACACTCAAGCAAAATAGTCAAGTTTTTGACTTTATTATTATTTTAGATCAGATGTCTTTTGATCGGACAAAACAAATAGCATCTAAATACAAGAATGTTATTCTAAAAAACAATTTAAATAACTCTTTTAATGAGGATGAGAGACAAATTGTTTTAATTGAATACGCGAGAAATATGTTTCCTAATTCGGTTTTGTTTGCCCTTGATGCAGATGAAATTTTGTTTACGCGAGATATAAATGCGTTTAGATTGGAAGTATCAAAATATAGTTTGGGGATAAATTTATACATGCCTTGGGTAGATATTTTCCCAAATTTAAGGAAAGCTATAACAACAGTGGCTAAACAATTTGCTTATGTTGATGATGGAATTGAGCATCGTCCTTTGAGTATGCATAGTCATCGTCTGCCGTTTGGTAAGCAAAATATTAACCTACAAAATGCTGTTGTTTTTCATCTTCAATATTTAAACTTGAATCGTAATCGATCAAAGCATTTGTGGTATATTCATTATGAAATGGCCAATTTTAATGTTACCAACAGGATTATCCTTCTATCCAAATATTTACATTTTGTTTTTCGTAAGAAGAATTCTTCAAGCCAAATAAATGAATTTTGTGATGAATTTGCTAATGACATCAAAAGATTAGAAAAAACAATTGATATAGTTTGGAATGAAAGATTGAAGAATGATTTTCCTGAACAAAACAAAATAATTTTGGACGTATACGACTACTTTGTTTTTAATAAAAAAATTAATTTCATATCGAGTATATATGCACTTTTGACTTATATACATTTCAGAATTTTTCTTATTTTACATCATTTTAAAAAATATATAATTGGGCGTAGTATTAGTTAGTGCCGCATTTGGTAAAAAATACAGAGGAGCAAAGAGGCGTTTTGTAAGTCAATTCAATAGCTCAAAAGTCGTCGATAAACTTTTTATTTTTGATGACCAATGGATTTCTTCTTTGAATTTAGGTGAAAAATCAAATTTATTTATTTCTAAATTTGTATGGAAGCCATTTGTAGTTTCAGAAGTAATGTCTCAATTAGTAAATCAAGATATCTTGATTTACTTGGATATAGGCTGCGAGTTTAATGATGAAATGTTATCTAGAGCAATCGATTGTATCAGATTTAATGGAAGTACATTCATGCGTTTAGATCATTCACTCATTTCTTGGATTTCCCCTCATCTTTTAGGTAAAGGTCCATTTCTGGAAGTTAATTCAGATGACACTTGTGTTGCTGCAGGAACTCTTTTTCTTATAAAAAATGATATAACATCCAAATTGATTGCTGAATGGCTTGAATGGACTATGGTATCCGATTATATGTATGCAATTGGAGGTGGGGTAAAAAATCATAGACATGACCAGTCAATTTTGTCCGCAATTATTTCTAAATATAATTTTTATACCATAAAAGATAATTGCTACGTTACTACTTCTGATTTGTTAAATAAGTCTTTAATTGAAAATTCTTTTGCAATCGTTCTGAGGAATAAGTCATATATTTCAATGTTATGGTTGAGAAAAATATTAGTTTCTTATTTTTATTTTTTGCCTCGTAAATTGATTTTGAAAATATATTGCATTTTTTTTAAAATTACTCAGTTCATATTTGTTTGATGCGTATTTTTATTGCTGTTGTAATTATTTTGACATTAACCTTTCTCGGATTAAGAAATATAGTTCAAGAGGATACTTCAGATTTGCAAAGATTTGCCCAAGGATTTGCGTCATATGAAAATGGAACTTTAATCGAACTAGGTTCTGCATATTTTTTTGATATACTTTCCTTAGAGCCAATAAACGATTATAGAAATATCTTCAAATTAATCATTTTAGAGTTATTAGCTGTAATTTTAATCTCTAGAAGAAAGGATAGAAAGATATGGGCTGATTTAGTAATTCTTACAGTTTTGTTACCCTATATTTTTTGTATAAACTTAAAATATATTGGCGTATTGTTTATTATGCTTCTTTTTTCAAATTTTAAGAGTATCAAATTTCTTTCCTTCCTTAGTATTTTTTTTCACGCTTCTATCGCATTACCACTCTCTATTTATTTTTTACGAAAATCAAAGTGGATTTACAAGATTATTTTTTTCATCTTTTTGTTCGCAGTTACTGCATCACTTGCATTTTATTTTGAAAGGTACCTAGAGTATTTTGTTTTAGATCAAAAAGTGCCAATTGGATTGTTATTTTGGGCACTATCAATAATTCATTTATTAAATAGAATATATAAAGGTTTCACCGCATCTAAAATTTTAATAGTAATTTCAATTATTTTATTGCCTCTTTTTATCACTCTCGCAGGTAGAATTATATTGTTGGCTTTATTGTTTTCTCTATTTGAAAATAATTATAAGAATCGAATACGTTTTTCATATGTTAATTCATTTGAATTAATATATTTTTTTTCTTATGGGATATATCAGTTCATATATATGACTGGTATTTTATAAATAATACTGATGAAATTAGCTTGTGTTATAAGTGTGCTTAATGAACATAAAAATTGCAGTAATTTAGAGCACAATATTTCTTTAAATAATCATCATGTGAACTTTTACGTAATTGATGGAGGGTCAAATGATGGAACTTATGAATATTTAGAATTAATTTCAAAAGTTTATTCATTTAAACTTTTTCGAAACGAAAATGATTTAGGGATTTATGACAGTTGGAATAAATGCCTCGAATTTGTGTCAGAGGAATATGTTTGTTTTTGTGGAGCTGATGATTATTTAAATCCTGAATTTTCCACATTAGTTTTCAACTTTTTAAATAATATTACAGACCACGAATACCTTCCTGATGTTATTTATGGAAATGCAATTTTTAAATTGGATAGTAAATTTATTACTTTAACGCCCCCAGAGAATCCATCTCTATTAAATATCCATAAATATAGAAAATCTCTCACTTTTGATTTATTTCACCCCGGACTTTATATGAAAAAAGATATACTTAACATGAAATTTGATCATAAAACTAAATTAGCTGGCGATCTTGAATTTTTTGTTAGAATGTATTCTTTGAACAAAAGTCTGAAATCTAAATATTTTTCTATCAATCAGGCCATTATTTCTTATAATGGTATAAGTACAAAAGTATCAAAGTATAGGCTTTATATCAGTGAATTTAATGAGATTGAGAAGAAGTATAATGTTATAATTTACAAAAGCAGAATTAAACATTTACTGTCATATATATATGGTATTGATTTTGTATATCATATTTTGAGAAAAATCAAATGGTCTTTTTTATGAAAGTAGCATTACTTTTTTCTGGTTTACCTCGATATTGGGATAATACTTACAAATATTATTTTGATAATTTAATTTCAAAATATCAGGTTGATGTTTATGCGCATTTTTGGGTTGAAAATGGTCAGAAATCAGATTTTGAATTATTCTATCATCCTAAAAGTATAAAATATGATACTTTTGATTTGCATAAAGAATGTAATAACCTATTGATTTCCCCCAATGATTTACCTTATCAAATTACCCATTCCGCAACTAATATGATTTCTTATTTTTCCTCACTCTTTAAGTGCATTGAAATGATAGAAGATGAGCAGTATGATTTTACTATTAGAGCTAGAACTGATTTTGCATTAAATTTAACTCCTGATTTTCGCTCATATAATCCCTCTTTTATTTATATTCCGTCTGATTACATCAATAAAGGTATTTTCGGAAATGATCAAATTTCATTTCAGTCATTATTTTTTTTGAAAAAATTTAAAGAGTTCAAATTGCTATTTCCTTTGGCTATCAATGATTCCATTCCTTTTTTTGGTGAAAACTTATGGAATTATTTTTTTAAAAATTCTGGAATAGGTAAAAGTTCAATTTCTTACATTAATTTTAATCACCCTTTTCCTCCGATGGGCAAGGACATTATGCAACATTCATTAATTAGAGAGTATTCTATTTGTGAAAGAATAATGGGTTTTAAAAGAATATTTAAATGAGGTCTACGATTAGCGTAATTAAATTCGCATTTAGTAAATTAGGTTTCTGGATTTCTTTTATATTGACTTTTCTTACAGTGTTATCAGGCTTTTTTGAACTCATAACAATAAGCTTGATTATCCCATTAGGTTCTAAGTTTTTTGAAAGTAAATTTGTTGATCAAAATGAATTTTTTCATTATTTTTCTGTCTTTTCTAAATATGAGTTTGCTGGTATTTTTATATTAATGCTTACTTTCTCTACTTTCTTGAGAGTTGTAACAACATATGTAAACTATAAATTTTCCTACAGTTGTGGCCAATCATTGAATTCCGAGCTATTTCATGATATATTAAAAGCTGATTATTTGCGCATTTCAGGTTATACTTCTTCAGATATAGTTGCTTTTTGTACAACTAAGAACTCGAATATAACAGGGAACGTAATCATATCTTCAATTGGTTTGATTAGTAATATTGTTTGGTCAATATTTTTGTTTTTAGCTATTTTAATAAATAGTCCTATTGCTGGAGGATTAATTTTTAGTTTACTAGGAATCAATTATATCATCTTACTTTCAATAGTTAAAAATAGATTGTATAAAAATGGCGATATAGTAAGACTGAAATCAGATCAATTAATGTCTCATCTTACTGCAGCGAGTCAGAATATTAAACTTATAAAACTTTACAATGAAACGAATCAAAATTATAGTAGATTTACCCATATTGATGATAAAATTCAAAAGGCAATTTCCTCAAATTTATTTATTTCAAATAGTCCTAGGTATATCGTAGAACTAATGGCGATGTATTCTATTTTTATAGCTACATTTTTATTGTATAAGTTTGGTTATCCTATTCAAAACATATTACCAAGTCTTGCAATTGTAATTTTTTCTAGTCAAAAATTACTTCCATCTTTTCAAGCTATTTATAATAATCTTGCAGGAATTCGAGCGGGAATTCCATTTTTATCGGAATATATTGAAATTAGAGAGAAATTGAAAATTCATAATGTATCTGAATTACAAAAATATGATGGCACAATAAATAATCTTTGTTTAAAAAACTTAGTTGCTAAAAGATCAGATAGAAAGTTATTTGCAATTGAAGATTTCTCTGTTTCAAGTGGAAAATTGATTGGGGTTACTGGTAATTCCGGCGTTGGGAAAAGTACATTTTTTGATATATTATGTGGGTTTGAAGAATTTTCCGGGAAACTTTTTCTTAATAATATTGAAATTAATTTGTCTAATAGATCTCCGCTAAACGATAAAATTTCTTTGGTGCCTCAGGAAATTTATCTAGAGCGTTCGATTATGCGGGATGCAATTATGCGGTATTGCAATAATAGCGATGAAGAAAATGTAAATTTGTTAATTGAAATCTGCGGAATTACTGATTCAATTTTTGGCTGTCTTAATGTTCTCGATATGGACATTGGTGAAAATGGTTCAAACATATCGGGTGGTCAAAAGCAACGTGTAGCTATTTGCCAAGCTTTTCTTTCAAATCGGCAGATTATTTTATTTGATGAAGCAACAAATGCAATCGATAAAGAATCGGAATTTAAATTAATTGCGAGTTTGAAGTCCATTATAGGAAACAAAATTATTTTTGTAATTTCTCACAATCCAGATTTATTACCCTTGTTTGATGACGTAATTGATATAAGGCATTAGACTATTAATGTTTAAAACTTTAATTTCTCTTCGCTTCAATTTCCTCATCTCATGTTATTAAAATAAAAATATTCTAGTTGATTTTTTTGGCTTAAAGATTTCCTTTTGTCAAACTAATTTTATTAAAATATGTTGTTCGCTGTTTTTTATTGCGTTAGTCACTTCAGTATTTTATAATTCTTAGTTATTCTTCCATTTTTCGTTAATATATATTTACTTAACTTTTTATAAAAATAGAATGTTTGACTGCTAACCTAATTTTAGGTTAGAACGAATAGTTTGTTCTTTTTCTGAATGAAAATTGCAATACATATTAATAGTTTCACACTTAGAGGCACTGAAGTAGCTATATTTGACTATGCTGAAATGTTGGTTTTGTTTGGACACGAAGTTTTGTTTTTTTATCCTAGCAATGCTTATATTGAAAAAAATGTATTTCACCGTTTTTCAAAACTATTTAGTCTTTATAAATATGATTCATTAAATAAAATTGAGTCATATTTAAATTCAAATTCATTTGACTTGGTCTATATTTTAAAGTCTGGTGAAAAAGATGAACTTGTCTTTAATTCTCTGCCAACAGCTATCCATGCTGTTTTTCCTCAAAGTTTATATAGCCTTCACGGTAAAATTTACACAACTATTTCTCCTTGGTTGTGTAATAGATTTTTCAACAATTTGATTAAAAGTGTTCCGCATATCGTAAAGCGGCTCACCCCTAGTATTGGTGAAGATGAGTTTAGAGCTAAATTAGGGATAACGAAAAATGCATTTGTTGTTGGCGGGTATGGAGGTGAAACTAGTTTTGATATTACATTTGTAAAACAAGTTGTTATCCCTTTTTTATTAAAGAAGCGATCGGATATTTATTTTGTTTTCATGAATTTCAAAAAATTTATTAATCATGAAAGAGTAATTTTTTTGCCGGGAACTAATTCAATAATTGATAAGTCGAATTATGTAGCTAGTGTAGATTTAATGTTGCATGCTCGGTCTTTAGGAGAGACATTTGGTTTGGCAATCGGCGAGTTTACATCTTTAGCGAAGCCCATTCTTACATATGGGAATTCACCTCATGCTGCACATTTAGATATTTTAGGAAATAATTGCCTAAAATATTATAATTCTAATCAATTGATTGACATGTTAATTAATCTAGAAAGGTGCAATTTATACAAATACATACCTCCTGACTATTCTATGTTATATAATGTCGAAAACGTTTACAATGATTTTTTAAATAACATTATAAATCCTAGTTTAAGTAATGATCAATTTAACTATGACAAAATAAATTCATTACTTAAAATATCTAGTTTAATGATTTATAAAAAAGGACTTCTTCATGAATTCTACACTAAACGTTTTATTGCCAATCAAGAATAGTTCTATAATTAATTTGTTTTTAATTTTTTACAAATTTGATTTTTTGAAATAAGTTTTCAATTGAATTAATTATAAATGATTCTTTCTGTTAATCATTATAAATGACAATATTTATTTATACCCCATTTATTTTAACATAAAGAAATCTTAAGAATTTAAAGTATATAGAAATTTGAATGATAAGTTTTTCCGTAGTAATCACAACAAAAAACCGTAATGCTTTATGTTATAGAGCTCTTACTAGCCTAATTTCGCAAGAAGGGTGTTTAAGTGAGGTGATAATTGTTGATGATTTTTCAGAAACCCCTTTTGTACCTCCAAGCGATTTTAATCATGGTTTTACATTTAAAGTTATAAGAAATGAATTTTCCTTAGGTCCCGCAGCAAGTCGAAATCTTGCAGTTAAAAATTGCACAAGTGACTATATTCTTTTTTTAGACGATGATGATATGTTTACCAAAGACAAGGTTAATGTATTAACAAATAAATTAACTGGAATTGAGGATGTAGTTTATCATGATTTTTATTCTTGTTACCCTGATTTTGGCATATTATTTCAAGTAAAGAAAAAAGATTTTGAGAAAGAAGATAGCCGAAGAAAGCTAAGTGAGGTTTCTCTCAATAATTTTATTGGTGGAATGCCAACTATTTGTGTGAAGCGTAAATTTTTTGAGAAAATTGGTGGGTTTGATCAGTCATTGCCAGCACTAGAAGATTGGGAATTTAATATAAGGTGTATTAGATTTAATGCAACCATTATTCATGTTGATTCACCTTTAACATGTTGTAATTATTTTATTAATCGAAAATCTGTATCCTCGGCATTGATTAATAATTTGAAAGCATTTATATTAATCGATAAAAAAATAAATAATAATGATGGTTTACTTAACCGAATTAGAAGGCATAGTTGTTTTTTTGTGACAATAGGTTCAGCAATGCGACTTAGAAAAAGAATTCTATTGTCGATAATTTTTTATTTAACATCCTTTATTATTTATCCTAATTTTAGATGCCTCCTTCTTCTTTTTTCCTCTTTTCTTCCTCTTAAGTCATATATAATCTTCCGAAAAAAAATATCTTTAATCAAAAATTCCTAAATCATAATGGTAATTAAAAAACATTTAAAAAAAATATTTGGTAAATTTAATTTAGAAATTAATACACTTAATTCGGCGTTAGTAAAGCGAAATACTATATCTGAGATTGATGATCTTTTTAATATTATTTTAAGAAATCATACGTTAGAAGAATCTACATCTCAACTAAAGCAAGATGTTATAGCATTAGTTATTAATAATTTCAAACGAAACGGTTTTTTTGTTGAATTTGGGGCAACTGATGGGAAGTCGCTAAGTAATACTTATTTATTAGAAAAAGTTTTTGATTGGAAAGGAATTTTGTGTGAACCCGGTAAAAACTGGCACTCATCTCTAAAGAATAATAGAGAAAGTATAATTGATTATCGTTGCGTTCATAGTTCTACTGGGCTGTTTGTTGAATTTCATAATTCTCATGATGGTGAATTGTCCACAATTAGTAGTTTTGTTGACTATTCTGATGGTCATACTAATTCTAGAAAAAAAGGGAACAAATATTTGGTTGAAACGGTGAAACTTAATGACTTATTAAAATCACATAATGCGCCAACTTTGATTGACTTTTTATCTATAGATACAGAGGGGAGTGAATATGAGATTCTTGAATCCTTTGATTTCACAGAGTATACATTTAATTTCATTTGTGTCGAACATAACTATACAAAAAATAGAAATAAGATATATGAATTGCTAACATCTAAGGGATATACAAGGATTCTCAGTCATATAAGTAAATGGGATGATTGGTATTGCAAGAGCTAGATCGCTCGCCTTTCATCTCATATTAATATTAGAGTCAACTCCAATTATTTATCAACTAAGATGCCTTGATAAGGTGTCTTTTTCTTTTGAATTGATATTTTCTCTTTATTTTTTTTAGCATTTTGATTAGCCACTTTTTAAATTTTAAATTAACGCAACCGAAACGTGTTCAGTTTTTTTGTTTTCAACTTCTGTTAAGGCTTCAATAATGAAAATGCTTAATTTATCTGTATTGATGTCTGTTTATAATATTGAAAAGCCAACCCGATTGGAGGCTTCATTAAACTCAATTGTAAACCAAACAGCTTGCCCTAATGAAATTGTAATTGTTAAAGATGGACCTTTAGATGAAGAATTGGAATTTGTACTGAATTCTTTTCAAAAACGTTTTCCTTCATTGTTTCAAGTAATAGCACTTGAGAAAAATTTTGGTTTAGGATTCGCATTATCAATTGGATTAAAAAGTTGTACCAATGAGATAATAGCTAGAATGGATTCTGATGATATTAGTGTTTTGGATAGATTTAAACTCCAATATCAATTAATGGTTGAAAAAAAAATTGATTTGGTTGGTACAAATATTGAAGAATTTAACAAATGTCCAGGTGACTTGAAAAAATACAGAGTAGTTCCGGAGACGGAACCAGAAATTCTAAAATTCTCTAGGTTCAGGAATCCATTTAATCATCCTTCAATAATGTTTCGTAAAGAAATTGCTATCAATTCAGGGAATTATAGTGGAGATTTTATGTTTTTTGAAGATTGGCATTTGTTTATTAGGATGATTAGGATTGGAGCAAAAGTTTATAATATGCAAGAGAATTTACTATATTTTAGAGTTGACAACAAATTAGAGGTAATCAAAAGAAGAAGTGGATTTAAATATTTGTTTTATGAGTATAAATTTTCAAGATTTTTATACAACGTAAATCATATTAATATATTTGAATGGTTTTTTTACGTTCTTACTAAGCTCCCATTACGATTGCTACCTCCTTCCATTATAAATTTTATTTACTACAAAATAGGTAGGCAATGACAATTTTAATGACCGGGTCTTCTGGATTTTTAGGTGAGTTTATAAAAAGAGAACTTAATGAGAACGAAGTGTATGATTTAAATCGTTTTTCTGGTAATTATCAAATTGATTTGAGTGAGAAAATACCTTCATTGGATTTGCAACCAGAACTCGTTATACATATTGCAGGTTTAGCTCATAAAATACCACATGCAGATCATGAATTTGACAATTTTTTTAGAGTAAACGTTAAAGGTACCGTAAATCTTCTTAAGGGGTTAGAAATATTTGGTATTCCCCAAAAGTTTGTATTTATAAGTACGGTTGCTGTTTATGGTAAGACCCAAGGAAAATTTATGAACGAATCTACACCTGTATTAACTTGTGAACCATATGGAATGAGCAAGATTCAAGCCGAGGCCGAAATCATCGACTGGTGCCGTCGATTTGATGTCACCTGTACCATTCTTCGCCTGCCTTTAATCTATGGCGAGAATCCTCCCGGAAATCTGCAAGCCATGATTCAAGGAATCAAAAAAGGCTATTATTTCAATATTGCCGGTGGACAGGCACGCAAAAGCATGGTCCGCGCCGAAGATGTCGCCCGCTTTATCTTGCCTGCCTCCGAGGTAGGAGGGATATACCACCTCACCGATGGTCAGCATCCGAGTTTTCAGGAATTAAGCCAATTGATCGGACAGGCACATGGAAGGACTTGGATCCCCAACATGCCCTTAGGTTTGGCAAAAATCATTGCGAAAGTCGGGGATATTGTAGGCCCTTGGTTTCCATTAAACTCCGACAAGCTTTTGAAAATTA
>JACCDN010116852.1_pt1 | contig 14822 bp, 14 predicted proteins | sample 7441691 | NCBI WGS metagenome assembly JACCDN01 (sample SAMN15323439, study PRJNA562643) | freshwater metagenome | isolation source: river surface water | place: USA:Blue River Watershed | collected 2017-08-16
ACGACGGAAAGTAAGTCGACCGATACGACCAAAACCATTAATAGCAACTTTAATTTTTTTCATTGAATAAATTAATTTGATTTCATACAAAGATCAAATATAGCATTTAAAATGTATTATTCCAAGAGAGATAGGATTAAATAAACCCAATTAAACGTTTACAAGGCCTATTTTACAAAAGTAAATCAGTTTATTTTTATTTAGCATTAAAGCTAATTATTGGATTTTTACATAAAATTCGATCGGATACGTTTTTTATTCAAAATATTTTTGCATATTTGTATAAGGAATTACTGCTCCAGATCGATGGGGTAGGAGAGTGACAGAATGTCACTTGTCTTTTTAGCTAATTTTCTAGCAAATTTTACCAAAATATTATTCTGCATCTTAGTGTAACTAATTGATAATCAGCTAAATGACTTATTAAAGTTGAAGTTAAATTAATGTCGATTTTAAAGGCCTTTTTAGCTCTCATCGTCAGTAGGCATCTATTTTATTTCTCCTGATTCGGGGAAGCCTTGGCTTTTTTGATTAATTTGCATCTTCATTTATTGCATATCATTTTTATGAATTCATTAGAAAATACTATTGTTGCCGCTTGGGACAACACAGAGCTTCGTTCAAAGGCTGAAACCATTGAGGCGATTGAAAAAGTAGTAGACTTAGTAGATAAAGGGGAATTGCGTACGGCAGAACCCAAGGATGATGGCAGCTGGCAAGTAAACGAATGGGTAAAGAAAGCGATTGTGATGTATTTCCCTATTCGCCAGATGGCTGTTTCAGAAGTGGGGATTTTCGAATTCCACGATAAAATGAAGTTAAAATCCAATTACAAAGAATTAGGTGTTCGTGTCGTACCTCCTGCAGTGGCCCGTTATGGCGCATTCTTAGCGAAAGGAACGATATTAATGCCCTCTTATGTGAATATTGGTGCCTATGTGGACGAAGGAACAATGGTAGACACTTGGGCAACTGTTGGCTCTTGCGCTCAAATAGGTAAACACGTACACCTTTCCGGTGGTGTAGGCATTGGTGGCGTATTAGAACCACCTCAAGCTTCACCGGTAATTATTGAAGACGGAGCCTTTATTGGATCCCGTTGTATTGTAGTCGAAGGTGCTCACATTGGTAAAAAAGCTGTTCTGGGCGCTGGTGTAACCATTACAGGTTCGTCTAAGATAATTGACGTTTCAGGCCCTGAGCCAGTAGAATACATCGGATATGTGCCTGAGAATTCAGTTGTCATCCCAGGAAGCATACAAAAGACCTTCCCAGCAGGTACCTACGGAGTGCCATGTGCCCTCATCATAGGTAAAAGAAAAGAAAGTACTGACTTAAAAACATCGCTCAATCAAGCATTAAGAGAGAATAACGTAGTCGTTTAGTAGATAACAAAAATTAATGCCCGGTTCATAGCCGGGCTTTTTTTATGGAAAATGAATTGAAAATAGGTGAATACAATCACCTTCGTATCATCAAAGAAGTACCTTTTGGCCTCTATCTAGATGGTTACGAAGATGAAATACTATTACCCTTACAATACGTGCCTGAAACGTATGAAATCGATTCATCAATTGATGTATTCATCTACCGTGACTCAGAAGACCGCATCATCGCGACTACATTAAAGCCTTACGCCACGATTAAACAATTCGCTTATTTGGAAGTAAAATCAGTTACTCCACTGGGCGTATTCTTGGAATGGGGATTAGCAAAAGATCTATTTGTTCCATTTAGTCAACAATACCAAAAAATGGTGGTAGGAAAATTCTACCTCGTATATATTTATTTAGATGCTCAAACAGATCGAATCGTAGCTTCAGCTAGAATCGAGAATTTCCTACCAGCATTTATCGAAGACGAAGAGAATCGCTTTACAGCAGGAACAAAGATCGAAGCTGTTCCGTTTGAATACACAGACTTAGGTATAAAATGCTTGGTTGACAATTGTAAAATCGGAATGTTGTTCAAAAACGAAATATTTACAAATGTAATATTAGGCCAAAGTACATTTGTATACATCGAAAACTTACGTGAGGATGGACGCCTTGATTTACGTTTGGAACCGGTGGGAAAATTACGTTTGGATTCACAAGTAGAGAAAGTATTGCAGGCAATTAAAGATAATAAAGGTGTGCTTTACCTACATGATAAAAGCCCTGCTGAAGATATATATAATCAATTAGGCATGTCTAAGAAGGACTTCAAAAAGGCGATTGGTGGTTTATACAAAAGTAAACTGATTGCATTGCATTCGGATTGTGTGTCACTTTTGTAAACTACCATTTTCTCGAATTGGGATTTGTAAATTCTATGTATTTGTTTAATTTTGTAATACATTAATCCTGTTTACAAAAATGAATCTAAGCGCTAAAATAGAATTGTTAATTCAGGCAAAGAAACTAAGTGCCTCCCAATTTGCAGATACCTTAGGTATTCCACGCAGCAGTATCTCCCACATTCTTTCAGGAAGAAACAAGCCTAGCTTAGATGTCGTACAAAAGATTCTCATCGCCTTCCCGGAAATCCCTGCAGAAGAGTTACTAGATGACAAAAGGGATTTATCGATAGTAGTCTCAGCTCCTAAAGTAAAGGCCTTTCCAATACCTGTTACTCCATCACTTTTTGATGCCATAACACCTAGCGCCTCAGAATCGCCTGAAAATAATTTAGCTGAACAAACGATCGTACAATCGAATCTCAGACGCCCTAGAGAAAGTAGTCAAAAAGCAAGCCAACCGGTTGCTGCTCCCGCGCCTACTACTCATTTAGCCAAGAAGATCGAACGTGTTCTTATCTTTTATACAGATGGTACTTTCTCGGAAAGTAAGCCCCTTTAATTAAAGATTGTAAACAAAAGGAGTACTTATCCACATTTTGCTTTTGAGTTATCCACAAGTTATCCACATTTGTGCACAATTGTATTTTCGAAATCTCCGAAATAACCCTGAAACACGATATTGCTAGAGACCCATTAATTGTTTAATTTTAATAAATTGAATAGAAAAAATGGAAAAACTAGACTCATTGAACCAGGTGGCACAATTCCACCAAACATTTGGAGCCCCTATACTTGCTCGACCTACTATTCCCGCTGCTGAACGTTGCAATTTACGTGTTAGCCTTCTGGCAGAGGAATTAGATGAACTAAAAGAGGCAATTGCAGCAAATGATCTAGTAGAAGTGGCTGATGCACTTTGTGACCTACAGTATGTTTTATCTGGTGCAGTTTTAGAGTTTGGTTTAGGTGAGAAATTCGTCGAATTATTCAATGAAGTACAACGTTCAAATATGTCCAAAGCATGTGCATCTTTAGAAGAAGCAGAGTACACTGTTAAATTCTACCAAGATAAAGATGGTACTGAAGCGGAAATCAAGGAGGAAAATGGCGTTTGGAAAGTGTATCGCAAAATTGATAACAAAGTTTTAAAGTCGATTAATTACTCTCCCGCAGACCTCAAATCCATCTTAAAATGATCAAAATTCTCCTCATAGAAGACGAACCTAAGACTGTTCAATCTTTGAAACAAGGATTAGAAGAGAACAACTATGAGGTGGAAGTGGCCTATGATGGTACTATTGCGAAGCAATTAGCCTTGCGAAATAGCTATTCACTCATTGTATCTGATATCATCATACCAGGTATTAATGGAATTGAACTCTGTAAGCAACTCAGGGCGGAGGGGATTCAAACGCCTATCTTAATGCTAACTGCTTTGAGTACCACAGACGACAAACTGGTCGGTTTTGATGCGGGAGCGGATGATTATTTAGGTAAACCCTTTGATTTTAAAGAGTTTTTGGCACGTATCAAGGCCCTTTTAAAACGCTCATCACAGGCACAATTAGATGCGCAAGTCCTGAAATTTGCTGATTTAGAGATGGATCTTATCAGTAAATTGGTTACACGTTCGGGACAATCAATTAATTTAACTTCCAAAGAGTTTCAATTACTTGAATACTTCCTTAGAAACCAGGAAATGGTGATTTCAAAAGCGCAAATCGCGGAGAACATCTGGGAGGTAGAGGATGAGAATAGCTCAAATTTGATCGAAGTATACGTCAATTACTTACGTAAAAAAGTAGATAAAGGCTTTGCGAGTAAATTGATTCACACCCAATTTGGCAGAGGTTATATCCTTAAAAACGAATAAATATGCAGATTAGATCCAGGCTGACTTACCAGTTTACCTACCTTGTGTCTGCGATTCTATTCGTATCCTATTTTGTCATCTATATCTTCACACAAGAGAATTATAAGGACAAATTTTATAGTCGTTTACGCCAAAAAGCAAATACTACCGCCCAATTATTGGTCAATGTAAACCAAGTGGACTCTAAATTAATGGGGATCATTGGGCAAACCAACCGCGATTTGCTATACCGAGAGAGTATTTTGGTATACGATTTATGCAATGAACGCATCTACGCCTCAAATGACAGTATTAACCTACACATCGATGTAGATCTCATAAAACAAGTCCGTCAAAAACAAGAAATACGCTTTCAGCGCGAAGATATCGAAGTTTTAGGAACCGTTTTCGCCACTCCAGAAGGCCGATTAGTTGTTTTTGCAGGAGCGGTGGACCAATATTCAGCTGAAAACGCAAAAGATCTAAAGAACATACTTATAGCCTTATTTCTCTTATTTATCCTCATTGTGGTGCTCTCAGGCTGGTTTTTTGCCGGTCAAGCCGTAAATCCTATCTCTGAAGTTATCCAACAAGTAGATAAATTATCACCTAAACGCCTAGAAGAACGCCTTAAATCGCCTGATTTTGAGGACGAAATAGGGAAGATGGTGTCAACGGTCAACCGATTATTAGAACGCATCGAGAATGCCTTTAAATTGCAAAAAACATTTATTGCTAATGTTTCACACGAATTAAAGAATCCATTAACTAAAATATCATCCCAATTAGAGGTCAGCTTATTAAAAGAAAGAGAGTCAAACGATTACAAAAATACAATCAGCTCAGTTTTAGAAGATACCCAAGAATTAGCTGCTATCACGGAATCCTTACTAGAATTGAACAAATTAAGTCTATCCGATAGCCAGGCTGGCTTTAATGAGTGGAGAATCGACGAAATACTTTGGGAAGCTAGAAGTTTAACCCAAAAGTTAAACAGCGCCTACAAAGTCAGCATCGACACCTCACACATGCCAGAGGACGAGGAAATGCTCTTAATCAAAGCTGATGACAAACTCATTTTAACCGCATTAAAGAATTTGATGGAGAATGCTTGCAAATTCAGCCCATCAAAATCTGCACAGGTCAGCTTCAAAAATGCAGGCAATTCCATCCAAATCTTCGTCAAAAACGAAGGAAAAGGCATTCCAGCGAATGATTTACCCTACATCTTTCAACCGTTCTTTAGAGGCGAAAATACAGCCTCATCTAAAGGTTATGGCATCGGTTTATCCCTTGTTGAACGGATCGTTCAATTACACAATGGCCAAATCTCAGTGATTTCTGTGCCGGATTCATTTACGGAGTTTACAGTAACGTTTCACGTCAGTGGACAGTAGTCAGTATCCGGTAATCGGTAATCAGTGGACAGTAGTCAGTATCCGGTAATCGGTACAGTATCTAGAAGACAGAAAAAGATTAGAGAGTATAGAGAATAGATAGATTACCGACCACTGATTACCGACTACTGATTACTGTATGCTAATTTGTTATATAATTTATATTATGTTAAATAGATTATAAGCCAAAAGAAAAGGGCTACCTATTTCTAAGCAGCCCTTTATAATTTAAGTGACTTGTGACTATCTACTTATTTCTCTAACTCAGCTAATTTAGCCTCGTTTTTCAATTCACGATAAACCTGCTTCAAGATTTCCTTCAAGTCTTCGTCTTTTTTCACTTTAAAACCACGCTCGAAATACGGCAAAGCCTCGTTGTACTTAACCATTAATTTAGCTTCTAAATCTTTTCCAGACTTTTTATATTCGTTCATATCCATACCATTCACTTGGCGCTTAAGTTCTTGAGCATCATTAAAATAATAGGCACCCATTTGATATAAAGCATCATAGTTGTTCGGATCAACCTCTAAGGCTTTTGTATAAATATTAGGCAAGTTTGAGCGAATCTCGTTCACTTTAGCTATTAATTCTTCTACTTTAGCATTGTTTGCCGCTAAATCTCCAGCTGCTGCCGTTGCAGCTGCTTTCTCTTCTTGAATACCTTTTAATACATCTGTTAATTCCTTCACTTTAGCCTCTAAAGTTGCCACTTGGCTATTTACAGAAGCTTTTGCTTTAGGAGTCGTTGCTGTTTTTAGTTTCAGTTTTGTACGCTTTATTTCGTCCTGAAAAGCAGAAACTTGATCATTTTGTGCAGATAAACGACGTTCTACCTCTAGAACTTTAGATGATTTATCTTGAATTTTTCTAATCTCATCTCCTAAACCAGCCACTTTATTTTCATACAATAAACCTAAGTTTAACCAAGCTACACCATCTTTAGGATCATTGGCTGTAGTTTGTTTTAATTCAGCAATTGCTTGATCAATTCGATTGAACGCAATCAACATATTAAACTTCTCCCCTTTCAGATCCTTGTTAGAGGGATAAATAGCAAGAGCTTTGTCAATTAAACCGAGAGCTTTCTCCTCTTCCTTGTTGTTTTTATAAATTTGCGAAAGTCCATAAAGAATAGCTAAGTCTTTACCACCAATAGCCATATACTTCTCATAAGCAACTTGAGCAATCTTATCTTCCTGTGAAAGTTGAGCCGTTACTCCCGTATACATGGCTGAAAGCGTATCGTTAGGAGCCAATTCAGAAGCTTTGGACATATAACGTAAAGAAGCACGGAAATCTTTACCCTGGTACTTCATTACCCCTAAATTTAAAAAACCATTTAAGAATCGCTTGTCTGCCACTAATTGTTCTGCTTCTTTTGCTACCGACCCCTTTTTCCCTTCTTTCGTATCTAATTTAATCGCCTCATTGGCAAATTCCAAAGCTTGGAAAACAGCTTCAGGATTAGATAATGCGAATGTAGAGTCAGGGAATAAAGCTAGCTCTAAATAGGCCTGCGAACGATTCAGCCATGATTTAGCCTTCGTTGGGTTCTTTTTAACATCTTCATCAGATTTTTTAATTCCATCATTGACACTCTTCTTTTGAGCATCAAGAAGCATTTTGTCAGCTTGGCCAAATGAAGCATTCATCGCCAAAGCCACCGTAAATAGGGATAAAAGTAGTTTTTTCATTGTTTTATTTAATTAAAAAAAAGCCCGTACTCAAGTACGGGCAAATAATATTATTCTTCAGTTACTTCATCAGCTGGTGCTTCAGATGCAGTCCCCTCCCCTCCTTCTGGAGCTTCAGTTACTGCACTTGATGGATCAACATTTTCAGTTAATTCAACACCTTCTAAAACCTCTACCTCTTCTGGCTCGGGCTCTTTTTCAATTTTTGTTACAGACGAAATCTCATCTGACTCATTCTTCAAGCGAATTAATTTAACCCCTTGTGTATTTCGTCCCATTACTCGAAGTTCTGCGACGCTCGTACGAATTAGAATACCTGCTTTGGTAATAATCATCAAGTCATTGTTATCATTCACTTCCTTAATAGCGACTAAATTACCGGTTTTCTCCGTGATATTCAAGGCCTTAACCCCTTTTCCACCCCGGTTTGTTAAACGGTAATCCTCAACCTCAGAACGTTTTCCAAAACCTTTTTCTGATACAACTAACAATTGTTGCACCTCTGGGTCTGAAACGCAAACCATTCCTATAACTTTCTCCGTAGGAATCTTCTCGTCAATCCAAATACCTTTTACACCGGCAGCTGAACGACCCATTGGACGAACGCGTGTCTCTTCGAAACGAACAGAACGGCCTGTGTTTGTTGCAATGACGATTTGGTTATTGCCATTCGTTAAAGCAACATCTAATAAACGATCCCCTTCGCGAATAGTAATTGCGATGATACCATTTTGACGTGGACGTGAATACGCCTCTAACGACGTCTTCTTGATCGTACCGTCTTCTGTACACATCACAATGAAATTATTGTCTATATAATCTGGATCAGTAATCGACTTCACATTGATCACGGCTCTAATGGTGTCTCCATTCTCGATGTTCATCAAGTTTTGGATAGGACGACCTTTGGAAACTTTAGAGCCTTCTGGAACCGCGTAAACACGTAACCAGAAACATTTACCACGTTCTGTGAAGAACAATAACCAATTGTGCATCGTTGCTGAGAACAAATGCTCCGTATAGTCATCATCTTTCGTTGCTACAGCACGAGAACCTACTCCCCCACGCGATTGTGAACGATATTCTGTGATCGGTGTACGCTTGATATAACCTTGGGCAGAAACGGTGATCAACATCTCGTCATCTGCAATCATATCTTCAACAGAGAATTCTTCATCTGTCATGTTGATTTGCGTTCTACGCTCATCTCCATAACGTTGTTTAATGTCGTTTAATTCGTCTTTGATGATCTGTAATTGACGTTCTGGTTTGGCCAAAATATCCTCCAAATCATCAATCAACTTCATAATCTCTGCAAACTCATTCATGATCTTCTCCCGCTCCATACCAGTTAAGCGCTGTAAACGCATCTCTAGAATAGCCTTCGATTGAAGTTCAGATAAGTTAAATTTAGACATTAAGCCTTCTTGAGCCGCATTCGGATCTTTCGAATCACGAATTAACTTGATTACCGCATCTAAGTTATCTAATGCAATAATAAAGCCTTCCAAAATATGTGCACGCTTACGTGCTTCACGTAAATCGTATTGTGTACGACGTACGATAATCTCATTTCTATGCTCTACGAAGTGGTGAATCAAATCTTTTAGATTCAACATCATAGGACGACCTTTTACTAAGGCTACGTTATTTACTGAAAACGACGATTGTAAAGCCGTATGCTTGTAAAGGTTATTCAATACGACATTCGCTACCGCATCACGCTTTAAATCGAAAACGATACGCATCCCTTGGCGGTCAGACTCATCACGAATCTCAGAAATACCCTCGATCTTCTTATCGTTCACTAAATCAGCACATTGCTTGATCAATGTAGCCTTGTTAACCATGTAAGGAATCTCAGATACAACAATCTGCTCTTTACCCGTCTTAGACGTATCAAAAGTCGCGTTTCCACGAACTACAATACGGCCTCTCCCCGTCTCAAATGCGTTACGAATACCTTGAACACCATAAATAGTTCCACCGGTAGGGAAATCTGGTGCTTTGATATATTGCATCAACTCTAAAATCGTGATATCACGGTTATCAATATAGGCTGAAATGCCATCCACTACCTCGTTCAGGTTATGTGGCGCCATATTCGTCGCCATACCTACCGCGATACCCGAAGTACCATTCAATAGTAGATTAGGGATCTTAGCTGGCAAAACCGTAGGCTCTTCTAGGGAATCATCGAAGTTAGGTTGGAAATCAACCGTTTCTTTGTTCAAATCAGAAAGCAACTCATCCGCAATACGCTTCAAACGAGCCTCCGTATAACGCATCGCTGCAGGAGAATCACCATCCACAGATCCAAAGTTACCTTGGCCATCTACTAAAGGATAGCGTAAAGACCAATCTTGTGCCATACGCACCATCGTATCGTACACAGAAGAATCACCGTGCGGGTGATACTTACCAAGTACCTCCCCGACAATACGAGCAGACTTCTTATAGGATTTGTTGTAACTAACCCCCAGTTCCTCCATTCCGAATAATACCCTTCTATGAACTGGTTTCAATCCATCTCGCACATCTGGAAGCGCACGAGACACAATAACTGACATCGAATAATCGATGTACGCCCCTCTCATTTCATCTTCGATGTTGATAGGGATAACATTGCTTTGTAATGACATAAATAATGTTTTGATTCAAGAGAAAAACAAGGCAAAAAGCAGTATTTTTCAATAGAACAAATATCTTAAATTTTGCCTATTTCTCCAAGAAAAAATGACACTAAAAAATGTGGATTATTTTTTGTGAACAGAAGACTCTCTTACAATCAATTTTGTCTTCAAAACTTCCACTCTAGGAACCGGATTATCCGTTTTTTGTTCAATCTGCTCTAACAGTAATTCAACAGATAATCGACCTATTTCTTCTAATGGTTGTGCAATCGAGGAAATAGTAGGAGAAACCAAAGAACAAATAGGTTCGTTGTTAAAACTGACCATTTTAACCTCATCGGGTACTGAAATATTTAATTCTCGAAGTGCGATTAAAACTCCGATAGCTAAACGATCTGAAACAACTAAGATACCATCAGGTCGATTCGCCTCTTTCATCAGTTGATGGGTTTTTGCCACGGCAGAATCCTGGAAGTAATCACTATGAATAATCAATGAAGAATCAGCTTCAATACCGGCTTCTTGCAAGGCTCTTGAATACCCCATTCTACGCTGGTTACTAACTGAAACGTTTTTAGGCCCAGCTAAAAAAGCAATACGCTTACATCCGTTTTCAATTAAATGTTTAACGGCCTCATAAGCGGATTGCTCATTATCTACCATTACTTTAGAAGCGTCAATTTCTTCACTATCTCGATCGAAAAAGACTAATGGAATGCCTCTGCGTTGCAAACGGGTTAAATGATCAAAATTAATGGTTTCACGCGACAAGGAAATAATAATCCCTTCTACTTGTGAACGAGAAAGGTTTTGAATGTTCGTCAATTCACGCTCGAAAGACTCTTGAGTTTGCGCTATTAGCAATGAATATCCTGCCGCTATGGCCGCATCCTCTACCGCTTTAACTACTGTCGAAAAGAAATAATAACCAAGATCTGGCACGATAAGACCCAGTGTTTTGGTCTTAGATTTGACTAAACTAGTGGCGAGTACATTAGGCTGATAGTCAAGCTCCTTAGCTAAATCCAATACTAACTTTTTTGTATCTGGATGGATATCAGGTAAATCACGTAAAGCCCTAGATACAGTTGCCACTGAAACATCCAGCTGTTTGGCAATATCTTTGATCGTAACTTGGTGACGCATTAGTGTAGGTTAGCTTCGTCAAAATTACACAATAAATCTTTACAAAATTCAATGGAGCTGATAAACGACCGTACTTCGGCCTCCAGAGATCCCCATAGGAGGATTTTCTTTTGAAATTTGAACTAAAATTGAGACTTCTTCTGAAATTTCATCTCGAATTTTCTGTGCAATTTTTTCAGCTACCGTCTCTAATAAATCCACCGGATTAGCCATTATCTGCTTGCAAATGGCATAAATCTGAGAATAATCAATGGTATTTGCGATGTCGTCAGAAAAATTAGGCTGAGTTTCGGATTCTAGAATAACGTCTAAGGTGTACCAATTTCCCAAGATACGCTCCTCTGGATACAATCCATGAAAAGCAAAAATGCGTATGTCATCGATAGAAACTTGGTAATTTGCCATTTATTAGTTTATCTCCCCTACTTTACCTCTTGGACCTGTTGATTTCGCATATGCTTCTAAAACCTTGTTTAAAGTAGGCAATCCATCATCCGATACAGTTTCTAGGGTAATTTTAGGCTTAGGACCACGTTTTGCAGGCGCAGGTTTAGAAGTTTTAACTGCGACAGGCTTTGTGGTAATTACTGCCGCAGGTTTAACCTTTGGCTTAGGCCCTCTTTTTGCTGGAACAGCTTTCGACGCAGTTTTTGCTTTGGGAGCCGGCTTTACTTTTACAATCTTTTCTTTAACGGTCTTTTCTCCAACGGGCGGCTTTGCTTTGGCTTTAGCTTCTGCTTTCGTTTTAGGTTTGTTTTTTACACCTGGTTTACGACCTCTCTTAGCCGAGGGAGCCGCAACTGTATCGATTGAAGCCACTGGTTTCACTAAATCAGTTGATAACCAGTTCGCGATAGAACCTAATGTTTGCTCCGAAATAGTCTTTAATTGTGCGGCTATCTCTTTCTGAGCCTCTTGCAAATTGCGTAATTGACGCTCTTGTTCTTTTAATTCTTGACCGGCCTGAGCTAATGTTTGTTTTCGCTCATTTTCCGTCAACAAGGCTTGTTTTTTAGCATCTGATTCTGCCTTCTTTTTGATTGCTTCAGCCACTTTATTTGCCTTATCTAGAATGGATTTGGCTTCTTTTTCCATTTTAGCCGTAAAGTTTTGCTGACTTTCCTCTGCTAATTTTAAGGCCCTGAATAAACTGGATTCAATTTCACGTAAACGTGTTACCTCCGCTTCTAATTCAACTGTTTTCTGATTTAGGTTTGCTAGAGAATGCTCGGTTTTGGTCTCAAAGTCCTGAACACTTTGAACGTATGCGTCTACTTCTGAGACATCATAACCGCGAAATGATTTTGAAAAAGAAGCTTCCAAGTAAAATAGATTTTTAGGTATACAAATGCTAAAATAGGAAATTTTTTAATGAATCTTCCAAACAGATAAATTTTTATCGTCGGACGCCGAAACTAACAAATCGTCGAATGAACTCCAAATTAGTTTATTAACCGAATTCTTATGCCCTCCATGTCTAGTTGCATCGAGTACTTTACACAATTTCAATCCATCAGGTTCCCAAATCTTCACTGTCTTATCCATACTCGCAGTCGCTAACCAATTCCCATCCGGTGAAAATTGTAAATCATGAATGGCATAAATATGTCCAACTACCTTATTTACAAGCTTATAATCAGCGTTCCACTGCTTAATTCGAGAATCTTTACCTACGGAATACAAATCCCCTCCCCTCTCTGCGAGCGAAAAAACGGAAGATTCATGTGCCGGGAAAGCCTTTATTAATTGGTAGTCCGCATCAAAAATTCGAATAAAGCCATCGGAATAGCCTACTGCTATTCGATTAGCTGACATTATTAGAATTGCTCTAACACTTTTTTCACTCGCTTTGATATGCTTTAAAACCGATTTTGTGGCTACATCAATTACCGTTATCATGCCATCATTATGACCTATCCAGGCTGTAGAGCCCACAAATTCGATTGAAAAAATAGAGAGACCAATAGTAGGAATCGAAAAAACTTGAGTTTGATCAGAAACTCGAATTCCTTGAATTCCTTGATAATTATGCCCAATCCACAAAATGCCATCTGAATCCAATTTCAAGGCATAAACAGAACCTTCTACTTGCGCTATTACCTTACCTAGGTCAGGTTTCGCTAAATTCCATTGAACAACCCAGCCATCGGATCCAGCGGAATAAAACAAGGATTCATCCCCTGTCTCAAGGGCATAAACAGGACCACGATGTCCTGAAAATGTGTCAATACGTTCGATTTGTAGGGTACTCAAATTATTTCCAATGATTTAGCTACAAAAATGATAATTTTACGTCCAAATACCCCCAAACATGCCCCAAATATTTTCAAAAATAAGCTCAGCCGACTTCCAGATTCTCGTTTGGAAAATCGAAGAACCGCTGAACTATTTTGAAACATTCCCAGCGACCTGGTCCTCCCCTTCGATGGAAAATTTCACTAAAAAACTAGAATCAACTGCTGCAAGGCATTGTTTACAGTTACTTTCGTCAGAATTCGACAACCTGATATTAGTACAGAATGATCGAAATCGTCCCTTTTTCGAGAATTCAGACTGGCATATTAGCTTAACCCACTCCTTCCCTTACGTAGCAGCAGCTTGTTCTCGGAATAAACGTATCGGAATTGATCTGGAAAAACCTGAAAGAAATATTGAAAAAATCGCCCCTCGATTCCTACATAGGAGAGAATGGGAGAAATGGAAGTCTCAATCGAATCTATTGACTTTGGCCTGGTCTGCTAAAGAATCCATCTATAAGGCCGTAGGAAAACCTGGTTTGTCCTTTCAAAAGGAAATAGAAATACGTGATTTTAATGAAAATCCGAGTAAGGCACGGGTTTCAACGGGTGAAGTTGTAAATATCTTCTGGGAGGAATACCCTGAATTCAGCCTCACTGTGGCCTTAATCCAGTAAATTAATTAATTCTGTTAACTCGTCTTTGTAATCTTGCTCGCCCGCCTTTTCGTAAGCCATCATTAAGTTGCGAATGACGCGACGAATGATCTCCAAGTTGGAGCAGGGATTATAATAGATTTCGTTGGGAGTCAAGTTCAATTGGGCGATGTAATTATCTATATCTATCTTATTGAATATCAACCCTTTATTGAACACATTGATATAAAACTGTAGCCCATTTTGTTTGTAGGTTAATACAAAAAGATTGGGCAGATTTACTCCGTAAATGGGAAGACCTAGTTTTTGCGCAATCCACATGTATATGACACAGAGGCTTATGGGATTTCCTTTTTTGGACGATAACACATTATTAATGAAGGAATTATTCGCTGCGTGAAAGTTCTTTGAATTAGGCCCAAATTTTAATTGTTCAAAAATAGCCGTATTCAACACCTTGACCTGATCCATGGGATGTAATTCTTCACGCATTTGCGGCCAAACCTCGTAGTACAATTGATCCATCTCTAGCTTCAATTGTTCATAGGTATAATCGGGATAGCGATAAGTAGCTAAAATCCACATGCCCTCTAACAAATCCATGCCCCCCGATTCCCTCCAAACTTGTAAACGCGTTTTCACAGATTGCCACTGAAAATCGTGAATCAAATTTTCGATTTTCGTTTGTAAAAGGGGATTTAAACTTTCCGCTTCCCATTCCGACTCTAATACGGGAATAATGGAAGGCCCTAAAGTCCGAATTTGCTGTTCCACCATGCTCACGACTTCTTGATCAGAATCGTCTAATAAATGAATCATTGCTTTAATGGCAGCATCCGTCATAGGTAACGTATATTTTTTGCAAAACTAAAGACAATTGGCCTATTTTCACTTAAATTTGTCTTTAATTCTTACAAAAATTA
>JACCDN011075159.1_pt1 | contig 14821 bp, 10 predicted proteins | sample 7441691 | NCBI WGS metagenome assembly JACCDN01 (sample SAMN15323439, study PRJNA562643) | freshwater metagenome | isolation source: river surface water | place: USA:Blue River Watershed | collected 2017-08-16
ATGATTTCATTGCTAAAGCGAGGTGGGCAGTGATAAGTCACCTGGCGGGTGGCCAGATACTTTTTGCGATAATCGAAGATTTGATGCTCAGAATAATCAGTTTCGATTTCGGTCGGTAGAATAGCGATGGGCAAGCCAAAGCGATTTTGTAAAATAATGACGGTAAATTCAATTCCTTGAGCAAAGGGTTCGACCACTACGCGTTTATCCATGCGTTCGGTGAGAAGATACAATACGCGATCGAGCGCTTGGTCAACGGTCTCTACCGAAAAAACGCCGATACTCGAGCCACCTGCTGCGGGTTTAACAACAGCTCTTTTGATCTGATGCTGCTTAAAGAAGCTTTCAATTTCTGCCTTTGTATTTTTATTGTCTGCCGTCAACACCAGCGAAGGCAAAGTATAAAAACCATTTTTGGCAATAAATTCGTTGGCATTGAATTTGTCAAAAGCTTGTTCGCAAGCAAGGCTGCCAGATCCAACAAAGGGAATACGATGCTTTTCTAAAAAATGTTGCAGTTCACCGTCTTCTCCAAAAGCGCCATGAATAACGGGGAAGGCCAAATCCACGCTCTTTAACAAAGCAATCAGCTCTTTTTGGCTCAAAGCTTTTGCTGTCTCTTGCAATTTAAAATCGAAATCGGAGGGCGTATTGGAATAAAGCTGCGATTGCGAAATGTGGTAGGCTTTTTTATGGTGGTCAAAATACACAGGAATAATCTCAATGCCTTGACCTTGAAGATGATCGAGAACCGATCGGGCCGAGTTTAATGAAATTCCACGCTCTAAAGATGGACCACCACACAATAACGCAATTTTCATAAAAACAATTTAAATCCCAAAGTTGAATTATAGACGATGTTGCGAGGATTATAAAATCGCGCAATATAAAAAAGGTCAGTTCAAAGGTGAGGTCACAAATTGTGACTTCAAGTTGGTTGTTTACAAGACAATTAAAATTGGCTATAATTAAAGCAGATAATTGATAAGGTGGTTTATGAATACGGACAAAAAAATTACATCGCTAAAACAGAGTGCTAAATTCAAACCAATTCCTAATTTCAAATTAGTAATTTAAAGCCCTCTACCAAAAGCATCTCTTTACGCTTACCTGAGAGCCTTTTAAATGAAATTAAAATCATTGCCAATAAAGAGGATATTCCCTATCAATCGCTGATTAAATTTCTACTAGCACAGGGCGTTAATCATTTGCGTAGGCAGGAAGCTGTTTAGTTATGATTTGGGATGAATTAACAGCAAGTAGAGCGCATAAAGTTCAATAATACGTCGGAGTCCTGACTCCTTGCTGCAAGGGTTAGGATGAGCGTGCTACTCGCAATGATTTATCAAGGGCGCAGGTGGGTTTGCCTTTCTCAAGATCGACAATAAAGCGTACCCCGGTACCACAAGCGCCTGCCAGTTCGGCTTGTGTTAATTTTTGCGATTTGCGAAATTGACGAATCAGATCACCAAAATCAGCTGCAGATTCAATTCGGTAAATAGTTGGCGCCTAACAACATTATCGCTTGACAAAAGTAGCCTTTCTGGTTACGTTGGCAGCATGAACTTAAGTTTTGAATTCTTTCCGCCGAAAACGCCTGAAGGCTTTACGCAGCTCACCGAAACTGCCAAAGTTTTGGCACGTTTTACGCCGGAGTTTTTTTCGGTGACCTATGGTGCGGGGGGGAGTACCCAAGAGTTCACTTTGAATACGATTGCTTTATTGCAAACGCAAGGCTTGAATGCTGTGCCGCATATTTCCTGCATTGGTGCGACCAAAGCCAAAATTAGTGAATTGTTACAGCATTATCAAAATCATGGAGTCAAAAGTTTGGTGACTTTGCGGGGGGATTTACCTTCTGGCGTGGGTTCTTTGCAAGGAGATTTTCCCAATGCTGCGGATTTAGTCGCTTTTATTCGCAAAACCACAGGAGATCATTTTCAGATTTTTGTGGCGGCCTATCCCGAATGTCATCCCCAAGTCACCAATTTGCCTTTGGATTTACGTTATTTCAAACAAAAAGTGGATCAAGGCGCCAATGCGGCGATCACGCAATATTTTTTCAATCCCGATGCCTATTGCCAATTTTGTGAAGATGCGCAAAAGCTTGGCGTCAATGTACCGATCATCCCGGGAATTATGCCCATTTATAATTTTAGCCAATTGTCGCGTTTTTCGGATATGTGTGGGGCGGAAATTCCCCGTTATATTCGTAAACGCATGGAAGCTTTTGGTGATGATGCTCTGGCCATCCGTGCTTTTGGGATTGAAGTCGTGAGTCGCATGTGTGAAGAATTGTTGCAAGCCGGTGCGCCGGGACTGCATTTTTACACTTTGAATAAGCATCAGATCGTGAGTGAGATTTTGGAGAACATGAATGCGTGAAATAGGGAAATTTGCCTTTTGGGCTATTTTGGCTTTGATGGCGCGCCTCATTCCGCATCCGCCTAATTTTAGCCCTTATGCGAGTTTAATTATGCTGATGGGATGCCAATTATCTGGTCGTATGGCAGCACTGATTACGTTCATTACACTAATGCTTTCCGATATTTTGCTGGCGGCATTGTTGCAATATCCTGCTTTTGGATCATGGAGTATTTTTACCTACACTGGTTTTCTCATCATTGCGCTTGCTTCTAGTCAGTTTTTGCAGCGACGAAGCTTTGTGCGGATTGCCACATTTTCTATCAGTGCGGTGCTCGCTTATTGGCTGTGGACCAATTTTGGTACGTGGTTGATTTCTGGAATGTACCCTCTTTCAAGTGCAGGGCTTTTGGCCTGTTTTGTAGCGGGTTTGCCCTTTTTGCAAAATAGTTTTTGGTCGGCAATAATTTTTGAGCCGCTCTTTTTTGGACTCATTCTTCTCACGGAGCGGGCATGGGCATTCAGGACACGTTAGCACAACGCATTATGGTGATCGATGGGGCCATGGGCACCATGATCCAAAAATATAAGCTGACCGAAGAAGATTATCGTGGCGCGCAGTTTGCCGATCATCCTTCGCCTTTAAAGGGCAATAATGATTTACTTTCCATCACCAAACCTGAAGTGATTCAGGCGATTCATCAGGCATATTTGGATGCCGGCGCTGATATTATTGAAACCAATACGTTTAACGCCAATGCGATTTCGCAAGCGGATTATCATTTAGAACATTTGGCCTATGATTTAAACTTGGTTTCAGCCAAGTTGGCACGTGAAGTTGCAGATCGCATAACCCAGCAAACACCGAAACAGCCACGTTATGTCATGGGCGGCTTAGGGCCAACCAATCGTACGGCTTCAATTTCGCCTGATGTCAATAATCCTGCGGCACGTAATGTCACTTTTGATCAGTTGGTTGAGGCCTACACGACAGCCATTCAAGGCTTGTATGATGGCAAAGTCGATGGTTTTATTGTCGAAACCATTTTCGATACGCTTAATGCCAAAGCGGCGATTTTTGCTTTGGAGCAGTTTTTTAGCAAAATTGGTACACGCTTACCGGTCATGATTTCTGGAACGATTACCGATGCGAGTGGCCGTACTTTGTCAGGCCAAACGCTCGAAGCTTTCTGGATTTCGATGCAACATGCCAAACCGCTGACCATTGGCATTAATTGTGCTTTGGGGGCAGCAGAAATGCGACCTTATTTGGAAACGCTGTCAAATATTGCGAATACTTTTATTTGTGCCTATCCCAATGCGGGTTTACCTAATCAGTTCGGTGAATATGATCAAACACCGGAGCAAATGGCGGCCTTCATCAAAGATTTTGCCCAAAGCGGTTTTGTGAATATTGTGGGTGGATGTTGCGGTAGCACGCCCGATCATATCGCAGCGATTGCTAAAGCAATTGCTAATCTTCCGCCGCGTAAGATTCCTAAGATTAAAGATTATTGTCGCTTAAGTGGGCTGGAACCGTTAGAAATTCGCCCAGACACTAATTTTGTCAATGTGGGTGAGCGCACTAACGTTTCTGGCTCCGCGCGTTTTGCCAAATTGATTCGTGAAGAGTTGTATGAAGAGGCGCTTTCTGTTGCGCGACAACAAGTGGAAAATGGAGCACAGGTTATTGACGTCAACATGGATGATGCCATGCTTGATAGTGCTGCTGCCATGACCACTTTTTTAAATTTGGTGGCAACTGAGCCAGATATTGCCAAAGTACCGGTGATGATTGATTCATCAAAATGGGCAGTGCTGGAAGCAGGACTAAAGTGTATCCAGGGTAAAGGTATCGTCAATTCCATCAGCATGAAAGAAGGCGAAGCCGAGTTTATTCAGCATGCCAAAACCATTCGTGCTTTTGGTGCAGCGGTCGTCGTTATGGCTTTTGATGAAAAGGGCCAAGCAGATACCGTGGAGCGCAAGGTCTCTATTTGTAAACGCGCCTACAATATCCTCGTCCATCAAGTTGGTTTTGATCCGCAGGATATTATTTTCGATCCGAATATTTTTGCTGTGGCGACCGGTATTAAAGAACATGATGATTATGCCAAAGCCTTTATTACTGCTACAAAACAAATCAAACAGGAATGCCCAGGCGCTTTGATCAGTGGCGGGGTGAGCAATGTGTCGTTTTCTTTCAGAGGGAATGATCCGGTACGCGAAGCGATGCATTCGGTGTTTTTATACCATGCGATTCAAGCCGGTATGGATATGGGCATTGTGAATGCTGGCCAATTGCAAATTTATGCAGAAATTGAACCAGAATTAAAAGAACGCGTGGAAGATGTGATTCTCAATCATCGTGAAGATGCCACCGAACGCTTACTTGCGATTGCTGATAGTTTAAAAGGTATGGTAGGCAAAATCCAAGAACGTGATTTACGTTGGCGTGAAGCTTCGGTGCAGGAGCGTCTGTCACATGCGCTCGTGAATGGGATTACCGATTTTATTGATGAAGATGTGGAGGAAGCCCGTAAACTTTATACCAAACCTATTGAAGTGATTGAATGCCCGCTCATGGACGGAATGAATGTTGTGGGAGATCTCTTTGGCGCTGGCAAAATGTTTTTGCCGCAAGTGGTTAAAAGCGCGCGGGTGATGAAAAAAGCTGTGGCGTATTTGCTCCCCTTTATCGAAGCAGAAAAGCAAACTACCTCCAGCGCTTTTAAAGGCAAAATTTTGATGGCAACCGTCAAGGGCGATGTGCATGACATCGGTAAAAACATTGTCGGCATTATTATGCAGTGTAATGGCTATGAGGTGATTGATTTAGGGGTGATGGTGCCTTGTGATAAAATCCTTGCTGTGGCCAAGCAAGAGAATGTTGATATCATTGGTTTGTCCGGCTTAATTACGCCATCGCTCGATGAAATGGTGCATGTGGCTAAAGAAATGCAGCGGTTGGGGTTCACGATTCCTTTGCTTATTGGCGGTGCGACCACTTCGCCCACGCATACCGCGGTGAAGATTGCGCCTTGCTATGAGCATCCGGTGGTGTATGTCAAAGATGCCTCTCGTAGCGTGCCGGTGCTGTCTAAATTATTCGGTTCAGGGCGCGAGCAGTTTTTAGCAGATTTAAAAACCGAATATGAGCAAATTCGCAAAGTGCATGGCCAGAAAAAAGTGGATACTGATTTTCTGCCTTTAGCCGTGGCGCGAGCCAATAAATTGAAATTGGATTGGCAAAATTATACGCCGCCCACGCCAAACTTCTTAGGTGAAAAGATTTTTCAAGACTTGGATTTAGCTGTTTTGCGCAAGTACATCGATTGGACGCCATTTTTCTACACCTGGCAATTGCGCGGCTTGTATCCGCAAATCTTTAACGATGCAACCTATGGCGAACAAGCCAAAGCTTTATACGATGAAGCGAACAAAATGCTCGATGAAATTATTGCTGAGCAAAGTTTGCAAGCCAAGGCTGTGATCGGAATCTTCCCTGCCAATAGTATCGGAGATGATGTTGAAATCACTCTTGAAAATGGGGAAACACAAATCTTTCATCATCTGCGCCAACAAAAACCTAAGCCGGATCAAAAGCCGAATAAATCATTGGCGGATTTTATTGCACCCAAAGAAACAGGCCTCAAAGATTATTTAGGTGCATTTGTCGTGACTGCAGGCATTGGGTTACCAGAACTCTTGGTGCATTATGAGGCTGAACAAGATGATTATCATGCAATTATGGTAAAAGCTTTGGCTGATCGCCTGGCTGAAGCAGCCGCAGAATACATGCATGAACAGGTACGAAAAGTCTATTGGGCGTATGCAACTGAAGAAAAACTAACGAATGCAGCTCTCGTTCAGGAAGAGTATCGTGGCATTCGCCCTGCACCGGGGTATCCTGCTTGCCCTGATCATACCGAAAAATGGCCTTTATTTAATTTATTAAAACCAGAGCGTATCGGCGTGACCTTGACGGAAAGTTTGGCGATGTGGCCGGCTTCAAGTGTATCCGGGTTTTATTATTCGCATCCTGAAGCGCATTATTTTCAAGTCGGCAAAATCAATGATGAACAAGTGCGCGATTACGTCAAACGCAAAGGGATGGATCTTGAGAAGATGCAGCAGTGGTTGCAGCATATTCTATGATTTACGATTTACCCACAATCACCACCAGTGCACCGCCGCCTTTCATTTATCAACAATCATCGCAAATGGGTAATCAAGTTATCATTTCTAATGCACAGATTACCCGTTCGGCTGCGAACAATATTGGCCAATTGATTAATAACGTTGCGGGTGTGCAATATATTTCAGGAATCACGTCCGAACCGCAGATTCTCATTCATGCCGAACCGGCACTGATTTTAGTCAATGGCCAGCCTCTTACGAATTTTTCGCAAAGTAGTCCCGATATTAATCTCATCCCCCTTGCGAGTATTGAGAAAATCATTATTACCCCTGGTGTTGCTGGTACGGTTTATGGCAATCAGAGTTTGGGGGGAGTGATTAATATCATTACCAAACCCACGACCGATGCGGTACAAAGCATGAGTGCCGTGATGGGCACACCATGGATGAACCAAATAACGGGAGTTTCTGGTGGGCCAATCAATGCAACCACATCGTATCAGGCCACCGCGCAAAACCAATACAATCAAGGGTATCGCGCCAATAGCCAACAAGATACGGGTCAAGGCAGTGCCGCTTTGCAAAAAGATTATCGTAGTGGTTCGGTATTGGTTAATTTAAATTTTATGCGACAACTGGAAAATTTTCCGGGCTATTTAACCGATGTGCAAGTGGCCGCTGACCCAACGCAATCAATCGCCAGTCAAGGCCAAGGTGATTATCAAGCCAATACGGGTTCTCTGGGAATCATTTGGCAGCAAAATCTTGATCAAAATTGGCAGATGAATACCAATATCAGTGATCGAGTGCAAAATGCTGATTCGAATTTGTATGGTTTTTTCACGCAAAAATATAACACTTTCATTGTGAATCCGGAATTGGATGGTAGTTTACAAGCAGGCGATAAAACCATGCCAACTACATTTGGCCTGATGTTTAGCAATGAAACCTATAATTTTAGTAGCCCCAGTTTGTATTATAATATTCAAGGCGCGACTCAGCAGCAATATAGCACTTATGGTAGTTTGGATGTTCCTATTGTGGGTGGCTTCAGCATTGCAGGAAGTGGGCGCTTACTCGCCGTTGAAACCGAAGGACAGTTTTATAATAACGATACCCAACAATTTAACCCTGAAAGCAGTCAGTCACAAAATTTGGCGCTGGCAACGATTCAATTGAATGACCAGTTGAATCAAAATACTAGTGTTTATGCACGACGGGCAATGGGTTATCAACTTCCTTTTATCGATCAGTCCAATTTTACGGTGAATCCCAATAGTGGTTTTGGGTTGCAGCCGACAACGTCAACCTCTTATGAAACGGGCATTAATTGGCAAGGTACGCAATTGCAATGGGATGCTGAAGCATTTCTGATTAATTTAGATAATGAAATTGGTTTTTATACCCCATCAAATGGTATCCCGGCAAATTATAATTTATCGCCAACACGACGTCAGGGCGTAACGGCTGATGCAACGTATCAGTTCAATTATCAATGGACATTGGGCACAAGCCTTACCCTGATGAACAATTATTTTCGGCAAGGACCTGATACGGGTGATAAGATTCCGGGAGTATCGAATGTTTTGGCGGATATAAATGTTCGGTATCAAATCAATTCCATCTGGTCAATCTATGCCGAGTCTGAATACACGGGTTCACAATATGCACAAGGCGATAACGCCAATGTAACAAATGAAATACCTGGTTATTGGGTAGAAAATATGGCTATCAATGCCGAAATTTCTGCTTGGACTGTTAGCATTCGCTTAAACAACATTACTAACACTCAATATTATTTAGCCACGGTGTATTCTCCTGGAATGTCTGCACCATATAACAATCCTGTTGCTTATTATCCTGCGGCAGGACGAAATGGTATGGTATCATTAACTTATAATTTTAACTGAATATCTTGATGGTGCAATCCAAACACGCTTTATGTATTTCGATACTGGTGCATACGTTAATTTTTTTAGCTCTAGCATGGGCATTGCATAGCTATTCACTGAAGAGAACATCTCATTCCATTGTAAATGCATATTTTGTGCAAAGCGAAATGACACAAAATCATTTATTTCCAGCTAAATCAGCTATAGCAAAAGCAAGTCCTATGCAAAGAGCTGTCATTCCCACGAAGGTGGGAATCCAGCCATCAGAAGCTGGTGCGCTGGATTCCCGCCTACGCGGGGATGACAAACCTGCAATAGTTGAGACTATGCGTTCTCCCAGCACCTCCGAAATCAACACGCTCCTACAAATCGTTGCCAGTAATATTCAACATAATTTGCATTATCCACATTTAGCACAAACCCATATTCAGCAAGGCCAAAGTTTATTACAATTTGATTTGAATCCCCAAGGCGATTTGCAAAATATTCAAGTGGTACAAAGTAGTGGTGTGGCAGTATTAGATGAGGCTGCCAAACAAGCAATTCAAGCCAGCAGTCCAATTCATATTCCAGATGCAATTAGACTGCCTGATATAATTACCCTGCGTTTGCCGGTGAACTTTAAACTACAGGTCTAACTATTTTGGCCCAATCATGTCTTCTGGGCGCACCCATTCGTCGAATTGCGCCTCAGTGAGCAAGCCTAATTCCAAGGCTGACTGTTTGAGCGTTAATCCTTTGTGATAGGCATTTTTGGCGATTTTAGCCGCTTTGTCATAACCAATATGGGTATTTAAAGCTGTGACCAACATTAAAGTATTGTCGCGATAATATTTCAAGCGTTCAAGGTCAGCTTCAATACCCACAGCGCAATGGTGGTTGAAGTTGAGCATACCATCGCTTAGAAGCTTCACACTCTGTAAGAAATTATAAATAATTACGGGTTTATAAACGTTTAACTCAAAGTTCCCCTGACTACCACCCATCATAATGGTGGTATCATTTCCCATTACTTGGATGGCAATCATAGTAATTGCCTCACATTGAGTGGGGTTAACTTTTCCAGGCATAATTGAAGAACCTGGCTCATTTTCAGGAATGTGAATTTCGGCAAAACCACAACGAGGGCCAGAAGCCATCCAGCGAATATCATTGGCGATTTTCATCAGGGAACATGCGAGCGTGCGCAATGCCCCATGAGCAAATACTAAGGGATCGTGTGATGCCAATGCTTCAAATTTATTGGGGGCAGTAATAAAAGGCAGGTCCGTTAATTTGGCAACTTCAGCTGCAACTTTGACGGCAAAATCTGGGTGAGTATTGAGGCCTGTTCCAACAGCAGTTCCTCCTGCTGCCAGTTGATAAATTCCGGGTAAAACTGCCTGAATACGTGTTAAAGCATCATCCAGTTGTGCTACATAGCCTGAAAATTCCTGACCTAAGGTAATGGGGGTTGCATCCATCAAATGTGTACGGCCTGATTTGATTAGGTCTTTAAAGTCGTTGGCTTTTTTGGCTAAAGTATTGCGTAGTATTTTAATTGCTGGAAGTAGTTGCTGGTTCAAAGCAATGGCTGCGGCGATGTGCATTGCGGTGGGGAAAGTATCATTGGAACTTTGTGATTTATTAACATCATCATTAGGATGGACGGGTGTTTTGCTTCCAAGCTTGCCACCCGCGATTTCAATAGCACGGTTAGAAATGACCTCGTTTATATTCATATTGGATTGTGTACCAGAGCCCGTTTGCCATACAAAAAGAGGAAAGTGAGTATCTAGCTTACCTGCAATCACTTCATCGGCGGCTTTACAAATCAATTCCATTTTATTTTTTGGGAGTAGGCCTAAGTCACAATTTACAATGGCCGCAGATTTTTTAAAGTAGGCAAAAGCGCGAATTACCTCCATGGGTACTTGCTCTTGGCCAATAGAAAAATGTACCAGTGAACGTGCCGTTTGCGCGCCATAATATTTATCATTAGGGACTTCTATTTCCCCCATACTGTCGGTTTCAGTTCTAAAACTCATATTTTGCTCCTTAAGTCTTTTTTTAAAATTTTGCCTACATTGCTTTTGGGAAGAGCATCGATAAATTCAACGATGCGTGGGCATTTATACGCTGCCATTTTGTCATGACAAAACTTAATCACCATGTCGCTGGTAAGATCGCTATCTTTTTCTTTAACGATAAATGCTTTGGGGATTTCACCATGCGTTTCATCAGGAATACCAACCACAGCTACTTCATTTACCCCTGGGATGGTTTTAATTTCGCTTTCAACTTCAGCGGGATAAACATTAAAGCCCGAGACAACAATCATGTCTTTTAATCGATCGACAATATAAACAAAGCCGTGTTCATCTATATAGGCAGCATCACCGGTATGTAACCAGCCATCACGTATCGTTTCAGCTGTTTCTTTTGGGCGATGAAAATACCCCTCCATTACTTGTGGGCCTTTAACGCATAGATCACCAACTTCGCCCAAAGGTAATTCTTTATCAGTTTCTGGGTCACGAATTGAAACCACAGTACTTGGTATCGGTTGGCCAATGCTACCGGTAAAATGATCAGACTGGGGTGGATTAATGGTCACTACTGGAGAAGTTTCCGTAAGTCCATAACCTTGAATCAATACAGTACCGGTTACCTTTTGCCATTCATCGGCGACAGTTTTTTGTACAGCCATTCCACCACCAATAATCACTTTCAGGTGAGAGTGATCCATATCACGAAAATGCTGATTGTGTAGCATGGCATTAAATAAAGTATTCACACCACAAAAGCACGTGCAACGAGTCTTTTTTAATACAGAAACTAGGCTAGGGATATTCCGAGGGTCGGGCACTAAAATGTTGTGTCCCCCCAAATATGTGAAAAGCAGGCAATTGATGACTAAAGAAAAAATGTGGTAAAGCGGCAAGGCTGTGACCACAACTTCGCTTGCTTCTTTCAATGAGTCTCCCATCCAGGTGCGTACTTGCAGTAAATTGGCAACTAAATTGCGATGTGACAGCATGACACCTTTTGGCGTGCCGGTTGTACCTCCGGTATATTGAAAGAAAGCAATATCTGTATCTTGTATATCCGCAGGACTAAAGTTATAGCGATTACCCATTTGGATTGCTTGGCGTAGTCGAATAGAGTGTGTCATATGCCACTTAGGCACAATTTTTTTAATATAGCGCAGGTAGCCATTAATAATTAAACGCTCAATCCAAGGGAGTTCAGAACCAATAGATGTAATGATGACCTTTTGCAAATGTGTTTCTGGAAATACTTTTTCTAATTCTCCAACAAAATTTTCGAGGACAACGATGGCTTTAGCTTCAGAGTCTTTCAATTCATTACGTAACGAGTCAGCTTTATCAAGCGGATTTAAATTGACAATCGTGAGACCTGCCAACAGTCCTCCAAACAAACAAATCGGATACTGCAACAAGTTGGGCATCATCAAGGCCAGGCGATCACCTTTCTCAAGCTTTAACTCATAACGACAGTAATTGGCAAAAGCACGAGCCTTAGTAAAAATTTCTGTTAATGTAAGTGTTTTTCCCATGCAGGAGAAGGTACCAATATTCGCAAAGTTATGTTCTGCTTTGCTTAAAATATCAATTAAAGTTTCGCCGTTAAGCGAGATGGAAGCTGGAACATTTTTCGGGTAAAATGAAAGCCAAGGTGTACTCATCATGAAGAGAATTTATGAATTTGCGCAATTGTATCATACGGATTGACAATGATTAATCCAATTACATTCCAAAATATCGATTTTGCGGCAAGCTTTACCGCGGGCGCGTCTAAAAATTTATTTGTGACCATCGTATTAGTAATCATTTTATGGTTAATCTATTTGGTATTACGCTTGGTTATCAACCAGCGGTGTAAAAATTTAAAGCGCCGCTATACTTGGCGCACCCGCGCATTTTACACGATTTTGGCATTGTCAGTTTATTTTATTGGTCGCATTTGGTTAGACAGTTTAAGTGATTTATTTACCTTTTTAAGTATTATTGCTGCAGCTTTAACCATTACCCAAAAAGAATCGTTAATGAATTTGATTGGTTGTGCGTTAATTTATTGGCGCGAACTTTTTCACACGGGTGATCGTATTCAGGTGGGGAACTATTATGGTGAGGTAACATCCATTCGGACTTTTTATTTTCATATGTTGGAGTGTGATCCGCATCAGTCGGGTGATCAAACAACAGGAAAAATTATTAAAGTTCCTAATGGGTTAGTAATTACTTCGCCGGTGATTAATTTGACTGAACTTTTTCCCTTTACTTGGCAGGAGTTTTGCGTTATTTTAAGTTCGGATAGTGATGTGCAAACTGCACGAACTGTGCTTGCTGAATTAGTGGATAGTGAAGTCAAACACTATTATCTAGAATCGAAGCATTATCTTAAAAAATTTGTGCGGGATAACTTTATTTCTGAACAGCAATTGCGAACACAAAGCTTTTTGAAATTGCATCAAGATGAGCCGGGAGGGTTTGAAATTATCGTACGATATTTAGCTTTGCCTACGCAGAAAGACGAATTACAAAGCCGTGTTCTTGAAAAGTTTTTAGATTATATTAAAATCGCCAAAGTGGCTAAATTGGTTTTTGTTTAAGGAAAAATTATGCTAGATACATATTTATTTACCTCTGAATCTGTTTCTGAAGGGCATCCTGATAAGGTGGCAGATCAAATTTCTGATGCCGTATTAGATACTATTTTACAACAGGATCCACGCGCACGTGTCGCTTGCGAAACGTTAGTTAAGACTGGAATGGCTCTAGTTGCTGGCGAAGTAACCACTTCTGCCTGGGTTGATTTAGAAGCACTGATTCGCAGAGTGATTATCGATATTGGTTATAATAATTCAGAAATGGGGTTTGATGGTCACTCTTGTTCGGTGCTTAATGCCATCGGTAAACAATCACATGATATTGCTATGGGTGTTGATCGTGAAAACGCTGAGCAAGGAGCAGGGGACCAAGGGTTAATGTTTGGATATGCTTCGAATGAAACAGATGTGTTCATGCCGGCTCCCATTACCTATGCGCATCGCCTGATGATGCGTCAAGCAGAATTACGTAAGTCAGGTAAACTCAAATGGCTTCGTCCCGATGCAAAGAGTCAAGTTACTTTAGTTTATGAAAATGGTAAGCCCATTAGCGTAGATACCGTGGTGATTTCTACCCAGCATGCGCCAGAAGCCTCGCAAAATATGATTCAAGAGGCAGTGATAGAAGAAATTATTAAACCAACCTTTCCGGAGCAATGGTTAAGTAATAAAACCAAATATTTCGTTAATCCAACAGGGCGTTTTGTAGTTGGAGGCCCACAAGGGGATTGTGGTGTGACTGGTCGTAAAATTATTGTCGACACCTATGGTGGAATGGCGCGTCATGGTGGTGGGGCTTTTTCTGGAAAAGATCCTTCTAAAGTAGACCGTTCTGCGGCCTATATGGCGCGTTATGTGGCTAAAAATATTGTAGCTGCGGGTTTGGCCGAGCGTTGTGAAATTCAAATTTCTTATGCCATTGGCATTGCAAAGCCTGTTTCAGTATATATCGAAACCTTTGGTACACATAAAATAGATCCTAAACGGATTAGCCAATTGGTAGAAAAGCATTTTGATTTAACACCTGCAGGCATTACTCGCGAACTTAATTTATTGCATCCTATTTATCAAAAAACTGCAAGCTATGGTCATTTTGGCCGCGAGCTTCCAGAGTTTACTTGGGAAAAAACCGATAAAGTCGCATTACTGAAAAATAGTTAGATGGTGCGAAAATATTATGATCGATGAGAATTATAATGAATAAAAAAGGCTGCCATGTTCTTTAACGACGTACATTATACTGCGATTATATGTTCGAATTACGATCTATATAAAGACTTTTACAGATGAGCAAACAGGGAAAAAATTCACTTTCTTCAACGACCTAGATGGGTTACCTATAGAAATATACGAAGCATAAAGCTTGTAAGTTTTGTTTATAGCATTGGCATGGTTATGTTTAGGCCAAAATGGGTAAGATAGGCCATGATGTGTTTGTTGCATTTTTAGAACAGAGTTTCTTCAAAATGCAGTATATTTTTATAATTTTTCTTGTAAAATAGCAAAAAATTTATTTTTTATTTAAAAATGCGGATTATAGTGCAAAGGATGGCACTGCTCTGTGGAGCTTTTTGTATGGCGGCAGCCCCGCTGTTGCTAGATGCTGCATCTACTCCAACATTGAGTCATTATAGTGATTATGGGGTGGTAGAACAAAATAGTTCTGCCAATAACGGTAAGCTTAGCATTGGGAATGACCCTTTTGGTTATTCTGATGAGTACACCGACAATGACCGACAATGAAAGTGGTTTGCAATATTTACAAGTGCGTTATTACGACCCTGCCATAATGCGTTTCACCCAAATGGATACC
>JACCDN010007563.1_pt1 | contig 14812 bp, 16 predicted proteins | sample 7441691 | NCBI WGS metagenome assembly JACCDN01 (sample SAMN15323439, study PRJNA562643) | freshwater metagenome | isolation source: river surface water | place: USA:Blue River Watershed | collected 2017-08-16
AGGCGGTCTGCTGTTCTCGGGTCACGCTGAAGGCGCTGTTGTTGCCTATGACGCGGCTTCCCTGGAAGAGCTGTGGCGCTTTGAGACTGGCTCGGCAATCCATGCTCCTCCGATGAGCTTCTCCTCGGATGGCAAGCAGTACGTTGCAATCGAAGTCGGTCTGGGTGGTGCATGGCCGCAGTGGTTTGTTACTGCAACGCCTGAACTCAAAACTCAGGTACCAAGCAACATTCTGTACGTATTCGGCCTGGATAAGTAATCTAGGTTGACTGGTCGGGCTGGTGGCAACACCGGCCCGATTGTTTTAAGCACATTTATAATTCCCACGAAACACAGAGGTAAAGGCAATGAAACGTTTGACCGCAAACTTTAAGGTCGTGGCATTCGCGGCTTTCTCAGCTTGGGCACTGATGGCAATCACGCCGGCGGCAATGGCTGAAGATGATGATCGCCCCATCAAGGTACCCCGTGGCGGTGGCAAAGTGGCATTTACGCAGTACTGCACGACCTGCCATATGCCCGATGGACGCGGCGGACAAAATGAGGGTGGTTATGGCGCAGACTTGCGCAAGACACCGCTGGATGTCGAGATGGTGGTACACACGATTACGAATGGACGTGCTGGCCGTGGTATGCCGGCATTCAAGGGTCTGATAGACGAAGAGAATATTCGGCTGGTGGCAGAATTCATCAAGACTGATGCGCCACAGGGTCTGAAGATCAAGTAAGCATCTGTCGTTCAACCAGATAGCTAAAATGCCTGCTCTCACGAGCAGGCATTTTTTTTAATGCTTGTTTTTATTTCTTTTGTGCTTCAGCCAGTTGTTCCGGCGTCATTTTCTCTGACAGCTGATTGAGTATCCGGTTGAGATCGAGGCGCGAATACTTCTCGTCATTGGCAATAGCATCCTGCACCCAGCGGTAGGCCTGGACGTAGTTTTTGTGCGTGCCTGTACCAAGTTGCATGTAAATCATTTTCATCATGCGTTTGCCATACTTGTTCTTGCGCTGAACCAGTTCCTGGGCGATCTTGCGAGACTCGCTGAGATCACCGGTTTCCCGGCCCTTATCGTAGGCGTCGCGACCCTTGATGAACAGCGCCATGCTCTCGTTTTCGAAGGCACATTCTTTTTCATCTTCGGACATGCATTTGAACGCTTCTTCATCTTCAGCGCGAGCTGGCAGATGACCCACAGCGGTGCTCAGAATCAGGCCTGAAACGATTGCATGCAGGAGGGTGCGGGTGGAGTTTTTCATGGAAATCTCGTCTTGTTATGGTTGCTTGGGGGGCGAATCATGGGCGGCGTGTGTCCACGCCGCCGCTTATGGTCAGTTGCCTTTCAGATCGGCAGCCAGCTTGCCGGCCTTGGCCGGGTCAAGGTAATAAACCACCGAATCGAAGCGGCCGCTGGTACCCATTTCGTAGATACCGACGGCATCAATGCGCACGGAGTCGCCGCTCTTGCGGTGGGTGAGGTCCCAGGTGAAAACCACAGCAGCCGAGCGGCCACCGACAATCATTTTTTTCACGTCAAAGCGTGCCTTGAAGGTTTTGTACTCACCGTTCACATAATCGGAAAAATCTTTTTTTCCGGATTGGCTGGAGAACGGCGTAGTACGGTTGACGTTATCAGAAAAATATTTGATCCAGGCGGCCGGATCATTATTCTCCATCGACTGGTTGTATTCCTCCATGGCCTGCCGGATAATCGACTCGACTTGCATTTCAACGGCGCCGGCAGCAAATGCCGCACTGGAGAAAATGCTGCCGAAAACAAGAATAATGCCCGCAAAGCTGCGGCGAATAGTACGGGTGGCGCTGATCATGAAACCTTTCTCCTTCGTAGATTTTTGTTTTTTGCTGAAATCGCGATGGCCTGACTGGAAAATCGGAGTGCTGTAAAAGACATCCGATTTTTGATCAGCCGCAGTATTTTTTTCGCTCTGTTTTGCTGGCCGTCGATGACGTAAAGTACCATTTTTGAAAGCAATTGCCCATTAAATTTCATTTAAGCTCCGGCTTTATAGCAGAGTGAAATTGGGGGGGTATGGATTCAGTGGTATCTGCCTAAAACCTTGGCAATCAAGTCGGTGGCGGTGATTTTTATTAATTATTAATTAAAACCTACGTATGCAAAACCCGGTCTGGCTGGAAGTCGCTTTAAATGGTCCCTGGTCGCGTGAGCGGCAGCCGGCAATTCCTGTACATGCTGACGAGATCGTCGAAGACGCCATCGCCTGTGCGGCCGAAGGTGCCGCCATTATTCATTTTCATCCCTATGATCCTGCGACGGGGCGCCAGCGCGACGATTATGAAATTTACGCGCCCATCATTGAACGTATCCGGGACAAAGCCGATGTGATCTGTTACGGCACTTTGCCCTTCGCCGGCGATGTCGATGCCAAGGATGCACTTACCCCGGAAAAACGCTATGCCGCGGTCGAAAAGCTGGCCAGTGCCGGCCTGATCGAATGGTCGGTGGTTGATCCCGGCTCGACCAACATCAGTACAAGAAAAGATGTCGCCAGTGGCAAACAGGGTTTCGTTTATGCGAACCCAGAAAGTCACATACGGCATGGTCTTGATCTCTGCCACCGTCACAAATTGACACCGTCCTATGCGATTTACGAGCCGGGCTTCATGCGTTTGGGCGCGGCTTTGCGTCGCACGGTGCGTGGCATGTCGCCACCGGTCTACCGGCTGATGTTTTCGGATAATTTCACCTTTGGTTTTCCGCCAGAAGAATGGGCGGTGGAAACCTACGTTCGCCTGCTTGGTATCGAGGAGCCGGACGCACAATGGATGGTGGCAGGGCTGGGTGTACAAATCGATCCGCTGGTTGATTTTGCGGTGACCCATGGCGGTCATATTCGCGTGGGTCTGGAAGATGCACCCTTGGGTCATACGGTCTCGAACGTGGAACAGGTACGCGCGGCGAGAGCGCGTATCGAACGCAATGGCGGTACAGCAGCCACTGCTGCGCAAGTGCGTGAACGCCTGCATGCCTGATTGTCTTAACGTCTTAACGTCTTGATGTCGCTATGCGCCAGTTTATGAAACAGTCACGCCGTTATCTGCTACTGCTCACGCTAGCTGCGACCACGTTGATGGTGCTGGCGACTGCGAATAATGCCATGTCCGAGAGTGAATCGGATGGGTGTTTTTGGAATGCGGCCACCAAGCAATGCACCCCCGATGAGCAGATATTCCTTCAGCCCGTTGCCGAGTTGAGTCCTACAGATACCGTGCTGTATGAGGAAGGTTTGAAACAGTTCAAAGCGTCGTGGAGCATTTTTCCGCTCATCGACGGCGAGTGGGGATTAGGTCCGACTTTCCACGCCAGCGCGTGTATTGGATGCCACGTCAATGGTGGTCGCGGCAAGACCGTGGATGATGCCAGCAAGACCAGTTTTCAGCAGCTCGTGAGATTGTCATTGCCGGACGCCGACGCTTCGAGTGAGCCCGTACCTCATCCGGTGTACGGTAATCAACTACAGGTGTTTGGCATTTACGGTGAGTCTCTGTCCAATCCCGTGGTCGGCGAGGCGGATCTTCGTATTGATTGGGAGCCTCAAAAAACCACGCTGGCAGACGGTACCGAGGTTGAGTTGCGACGTCCGCAAAGTCGTATCGAGAAACTTGCCTTTGGTCCTCTGGGTGAAAAAACCCTAACCTCATTGCGAAACACGCCCGTCGTCTATGGCATGGGTTATCTGGATGCCGTACCCGAAGCCGATATTCTGGCGCGCGTCGCCATGCAAAAATCACTCGGGCTCAATGGTCGTCCGAATTACGTGAAAGATGATGCAACGGGCAAACAGGTGCTCGGACGTTTTGGCTGGAAGGCGAATCAACCTACGCTCAAGCAGCAGGTGGCTGCTGCGCATATGGGTGATATGGGGATCACCTCGACCTTGTACCAGGAGCAGAATTGTCCCAAGGTGCAGGTGCAATGCCAGAACGCGCATACGACGGGTAAACATGAACTGACAGATCAGGCGTGGAACGCAGTGACCTTCTTTTTGGCCGGCGTGGAAGCGCCCAAGCGTCCGCCGCCTGACAGTGATAAATACATTCAAGGCGAAAAATTATTTCGCAGCGCAGGTTGCACGGGATGTCATGTGTCCGAACTGAAAACCGGCAAATTCCCTATGCTCACGGCAATCGAGAATAAGCAGTTTTATCCCTACACCGATTTGCTGCTGCACGACATGGGTCACGATCTGGCAGACAACCGGCCTGACTTCAAGGCAGGTGGTCGCGATTGGCGGACGGCACCTTTGTGGGGTGTGGGCTTGTCGAGAAGAGTCAATGGCAGCATGGACCTGCTGCATGATGGCCGTGCGCGCAGCGTGCTGGAAGCTATCTTGTGGCACGGCGGGGAGGCAAAAAAAGCGCGGGATCAGTTCGCCAATATGAAAAAAGAAGATCGTGAGGCACTCATCAGCTTCGTGCATGCACTCTGATCGCTGAGTGATGCAGGCAGACGCTCATTGAAGGGCGTCTGTGATGTCTCGGCGCTGTGCTACGTCTTATTGCGATGTTTCTAAAGCGGGTGGTTCTTCAACCGGTTTTGCTGGTACCTGTGGTGTTTCAACTTTAGAGCGGACGTAAGATTTAGTTTGTAGCGAGCTGGCCGTTCTTCTGCCGAGTTCCGTCAAAACAAATGTGCCCGCCAGTGGGCGTACATAGCCCGTCCTGATCAGGTTGTCGATTTGTTTCTGGCGCTTGCTGAAATCAGTAACCGCCGATTCGGTCTCGATCATGTGAACGATGAGTTCAATATCTTCGATCGATAGCACATGCATGGCTGTCTCCATTGGGTCATGAACCGCGAGGTACATCGGCTACCTGCTTGGGCAGCCGTTATCCCTTTGATTTGTCGGGATATGTGTGATTATAGACCTCAAAATTTCCTGTGCGCGGAAGAAAATAACAGTATCAATTTTTTAATAATTTTACGGTTTAATGTTATTCGTTTCGCATCAAAATAATTTTTTGATAATGATTGATGCGCCGTAACCAAACCGGGTATTCGTGAATATCGAACCGACGACTGCGTCGAATTTTTTATACTGCGTCATCTCGCTCGATGCATAGGCATCAAACAGCACATCTTTGGAGGCAAAATGAAACCTGGCAGCGTCAAGCGCATCGGCATGGTCCAGCGCAAAAAAAGCATGTCCCGTGAACAATTCGAGACCCACTGGCTGACCGTGCATGCGGAGCTGTGCAAGAAATTGCCCGGCATGCAGCGTTACTCGGTCAATTTGGTTGCTGCTGGTGATATCGAAAAATTTGGTTTCGATGGTTTTTCCGAATTATGGTTCGAGTCCAAAGAGGCGCTCGACGCGGCGTTGCAGAGCCCGGAAGGCAAAACGCTGCTCGCTGATCTGCCCAATTTTGTCGAGCACATTCAGCCGATACTGGTTGAGGAATATCCGATGCTGTAAATCTTTTTGCCTGTAGTGACAGGCGCTAAAGGTGGCAACTAAGCAGCACCGCATTTTTCAGTGTCTTTGCTTTAACTTAGGGCATGAAGCGAATGCACCACTTTCGCGCGCGGTGCGCAATCAAATCTGGTTGCTCACTCAGGCCTGCCAGACACCAAAGCCGGCTTCACGTAGGCGTATCCCCAGATCTACCTCCATGTATCGCGCATCTTCATATGGCATGGGGTTGTGTGCTTCGTAGAGCTCAGGCACAAGATGCAGGCCGTAGGTCTGCACGAATTTATTGGCCTGTATGCCGGCCTTGTGCCGGTCAAAGCGCAGATCCGGATCTAGTCCTGTCATACCCACATAGACGCAGGGCTTGCCGGTCTGGTAGTCCGGGTTGGCTTTTCTGAATTTTGCTTCATAGAGCACATCTTTCGATAGCTCGATCACATACACGTAATGCTTAGCCGCGATGGCCATTGAAAGACCCTTTTAGCGCCACTCGTACATCACATTGATGCGTGCGACATATTTCGATACATCACCGAAGACACGACAACCTTCATGCAGCACGCTCTGCGGACCAAAGCCATGACGGAAAAATAGTGCCGAGCCTTTGCGCGGTGTGATATCCACCCAGCCGCGATCCGGCCGATACAGACGCGTGCTGCCGCCCTCGATGCCATCCTCGGGCCCGTTCAGATATAGCAGCATCGACATGCACGAGCGCAGTCCCGGCCATTCGATCATGTGCTGACGATCCGGGCTCAGGCCGTAACCGGGCCAATCGCCATCCGTATGCATATTGAATACGTCATTCGCATCGTATCGGTACATGTTGATGCGTCGGCTGAGGGCAGGGTGGAGCGTGCCGCCGTCAATGGAGGCGGGTAGCAAGTGACTGATGCGTTCGAACACGGGGCCCAGCAGTGATTCTTCAGCAAGCCAATGCACGGCTTTGTTCATGCGCATGCCCGGTGGTGTGGAAATGCCCGGGGCTTCGTCGCGATAGCCAAAGCGCTCGCTGGCTTCGATGATGTTGTCTGCTTCGGCCGGCGTAATAACGTCATCGATCATGAAGGCAAGCAGTCCACCCAATTCGATATCGGTGCGCCGGGGTGACAGCGACGCTTCGTGCGAAAGTATCAGTGGTGTTGCCGGTGTTTCGAAGGCGAAGATCGGCGTCATTGGAATGACGCCACCCATCGGCAGTGAGCCGGGCATGTGGGCTGCCTCGAAATGTGTAGGCCAGACTTTGGCTTCAGCGATCGTTGTATCAGACTGCATGCAAATTTCCTGTTATAAAGCGAATTACCACTCACCCACATTGGGCATGGACGTCCAAGGCTCGGCGGGCGCGAGCGGGGCACCGCGCTGCAAAAGCTCAATGGAGATGTTATCGGGTGAGCGAACGAAGGCCATGCGACCATCTCGTGGTGGCCGCAGAATCGTTACCCCATGCGCTTGCAGTCGCTCGCAGGCAGCGTAGATATCTTCTACCGCATAGGCCAAGTGGCCAAAGTTGCGGCTGCCGCCCAAATCTTCGGGATCCCAGTTGTGGGTGAGTTCGACTTGCGCGTCATGGTCGCCGGGAGCAGCCAGATAGATCAGGGTAAAGCGGCCGGCGGGAACGTCAAACTGGCGCACCAGCTCGAGTCCGAGTGCATCGCGATAAAAGTGCAGGGAGGCGTCAACATCACTGACGCGGACCATCGTATGAAGATATTTCATGGCGTGAGAAGAGGCTCAAAAACCTCTATTGTAATGACAGCTGCGCCGATTGGATTGGCGATGAGACCCATTGGCTAGGATGTAAGGGAGCGATCGCTCATTTGTGGATTGCTGATTTCAGCCAGCGGCGCAAAGAAGGGTGGTCCACCGAGCATCTGCAGAGCCGCATCGGTCGGCACCGGGGGAGACGCAATGTAGCCCTGAATCTCGTCGCAGCCCATCAGTTGCAGCATTTGTAATTGCTCGGTGGTTTCGACGCCTTCTGCCACCACGGCCAGTCCGAGCGTTTTGCCCATTTGTGTCATTGCCTGGCACAACACGATTCCCTCGCCGCCAGCGGAAAGATTGCGGACAAAGGACTGATCGATTTTAAGCACATCGACACTCAGGCTTTGCAGTCGGGCCAGGGATGAGTAACCCGTTCCGAAATCATCAATCATTAGTTCGAGGCCCATGTCGGCCAACAGACGAAGTTCGTTCTGTATTTCGTCGTTATCGCCGATCGTCATGGATTCGGTAAGCTCGATGCCAATCTCTGAGGCATGGATACCGTACTTGTGCATTTGCGTGTGAAGATGCGTGCGGAATTCAGAGTCTTTCAGCTGCCGTGCCGAGACATTGATCGATATGGGCACGATTTGCTTACCGTCACTGCGCCAGTGCGCCAGTGTCTCGCAAGTGATCGCAGCGACCCAGTTACCCAGTTCCACGATGAGGTGACTTTCTTCTGCAAGTGGAATGAAACGCTGTGGCGAGACTAGCCCAAGTTCCGGGTGCTGCCATCGCACCAGCGCCTCAAATCCCACCAGTTCGCCGGTCGCTGCACTGGCGCGCGGTTGCAGATAGAGCAGCAACTGCCCGCCGGGAATGGCGCGTTGAAGCGCACTTTCCATGCTCATGCGCTCGGATAGTTGATCGAGCATCTTGCTGGAATAGCGAGCAACCCTGTCCTTGCCGGAGCGTTTGGCTTCGTACATGGCAAGATCAGCCGCCTGCACCAGACCCTCCGGTGTTGTTGCATTTTCGGGATAGAAGGCTATGCCAATCGAGGCACGTGGCGACAGACTGCTGTTGGTATCCAGAGTTTCTATGTCGCGCAGCCGGATAAGCAGATGTTCTGCGATACCGAGTGCAACGTCAGGGCTGTCGAGTTCATTCAGTAGAATCATGAATTCATCGCCGCCCAGACGCAGCACATGATCGTGCTTGCGCACCGATTGTTGCAGCATGCGTGCGACCGCCTGCAGATAGGCATCCCCTATTTTGTGACCCAGCGTGTCATTGATGATTTTGAAGTTATCCAAATCAATGAACAAGGCGGCGAATTGTTGCCCATTCTTTTCAGCCGCTTCCATCATGAAAGGGAGTTGCTGATTCATCCAGTGGCGGTTTGGTAGATGGGTCAGCGCATCAGTCAGTGCTAACTGTTTGAGTTGATTCTCTTTTTCTTTGACCTCAGTGATATCGCGCAAGGTCACAGCCAGTCCAAGATCGGCGCGTACGGCGCGGGCTTGAAACCAGAGCTTTTTCTTTGGACCTTCTCGGTAGACAAATACTTCTTTCTCAGCAAATCCATCACTCATTGCAGTATGCAGAAACAATTTTATGCCCAAGAGATTGTCGCCGCTGAAGAGCTCGCTCAGTCGCTTCCCGATAAAATGTTCCCTTTCTCCTCCAGACATGCGCAAGGCTTGTCCATTACAGTCTTCCAATCGAAAGTCTGTCATTCCTCCATCTTTGTCAAAATAGGGTGAAAACATATAAAGCTCTTCGCGCGAGGCATCGACGGCAAGGCGGAATGTGCTGGTGATCTTTTTTTTGTGATCCAAGCGTGCATCGCGTCGCGATTGCAGCCACCCACCTGTGAGGCAAAGAAAAATAATCAGACTGCTGCCAGCGACTTGCAGGAGGTTGTAAAGGTCGCCTGTCTCGTTAAAAGATCGAAGAATATTGCTGTGGGTGACCGCAATGACGGCCTCTAATTGATATTTTTCCAGCCTGGTCTGGCCGACATACATCAGATTGCCCGGGACACGGATTTCCGAGAAATTTTGTTTGGCATCAGCGTTATTCAGAAGATCAAAATCACCGATTGAGAAGTCGCGGCCGATATCGTGCCGCAGCAGGGTTCCTCCATTGATAAATCTGATGCCAATCAAATCGCCAGTGCTGAGTGCGATAGTCTTGCTGGGGTCGGCGAGTTGTTCGGGCAGCATACTCAGTACGATAACGCCCATGAATTTTCCCTGAGCGTCATTGATACGACGAGAGAATCGAGCAACTTGTTTGCCCGCGAGTTTGCCTACGCCTGGTTCAAGCGGATTGATAGTGAGATCGGTCGAAGTTGATTTGAGATGATTCCGAAAAAATTGGGTATCCGAAACCGACATCCCAACGGTCGAGGAGCCAAGAGCGCTTTGCACGATACCGTGCTGGTCAATCAGCAAGGGATTGAACCAGTCATACGATGGCAGATCCTGAAAAATTTGATGCGTTAAGGTCTTGGTGCCGGCACTGGCCACACGGGCGATCACCAGCGACAATTGATCGATTCTCTCAATCGAATTCTGCAGCTGTTTTGCGTAACTCTTGGTAAGGTCGATAACGCGACGCCTTCCTTCAAGTTCTGCCTGACGCTGATCTGCCGCGCGTTCCACATGCGCCATCGTCCAAAGCAAAGCGATTGACGCCAGTGCAACCGACCCCCACACAAGCAGAGCTCTTCCCCACAGAGGTGGCTTGCTATAGCCCGTATCAGTTGAACTGCGCATGAAAAGTGACTTTTGGTTAAAAAATTATTTTTTCATGTCAGACGTGTTCTACACAAGGAATAATTTGATATCAAATCAATAATTAATTAAGTGTGAAAAGTGAGCTCCTGCCCCGAACATTCTGCGGAGAAGATGATGGCCGCCTTGTGGACGGTCAATTGCGTGAGCCGTTCAGATGGTCATGCCGCCATCGACGGAATAGATATTGCCTGTGCTAAAGGCTGAGTCCTCCGAGGCGAGAAATACCGCGACGGGTGCGATTTCCTCCGCCTTTGCCAGCCGCCCCATTGGCTGTCTGGCAACAAATTGTTTGCGTGCTTCGACCGGATCATCATAAGCATTGATGCGATCCTGAAGCGAGGGCGTGTCGACGGTGCCGGGACAGACGGCATTGCAGCGTATGCCTTTGCCGACGTAATCGGCAGCGACCGCTTTCGTCAGGCCAATAACAGCGGCTTTACTGGCACCGTAGACAAAGCGGTTAGGCAGACCTTTAACGCTGGAGACCACGCTGGCCATGTTGATGATGCTGCCTTTACCTTGCGATAGCATTTTGGGTAGTACCGCCTGGATCATCCAGAATTGCGAACGCACATTGAAATCAAAGGCGAAGTTCCAGTCCGCATCACTGGCTTCGAGGACGTTGCCCGCGTGGACGTAGCCCGCACAATTGAACAGCACATCAATGCGCGGAATTTTGTTAACGATAGAGTTGATTGCTTCTTTATTCATCACGTCCAGCAGAGCGGTCTGAATATTCGGCAATCCATCAAAGCGAGACAGTAACTCGCCGTTGACATCCGTTGCAATAACGCTGGCACCCTCTGCAGCCATGGCAAGGGCGCTGGCATAACCGATACCTTGACCGGCAGCGGTGATCAGTGCGGTTTTTCCCTGAAGTCTCATTGTTTTCCCTGCGTGACCGTTAGTCACCTAGAAGCTGTAAAAAATACTGCCTGCGACGTTGGGAGTGCCTTGCCGTGCGGCTGCATCGTCTGCGGCACTCCCGTCTGAAGCTTCTTACTCTTTTTTGGTGCTGGCATTGAGTGCCGCGATCTGAAAATTCTGCATGCGTTGTTCCGCAACCGAGTACCACTTATTTTGCTGATCCTGAAAATTTGTGTAGTGCTCATAGATTTTTTTGAAGTTGGCATTTTTTGATGCTTCTTCTGCCATCACTTCTTTTGCAGCTTTCAGACTGGCTTTCATCACATCCATCGGGAAGGGACGAAGCTTGACGCCTCGTTTGATCAGTCGAGCCAGTGCCTGCGGATTGCGAACGTCATATTTAGCCTGCACCATGACATGTGCCTCGTAAGAGGCGGCGGTAAGCGCTGCACGATAGAGCTGGGGCAGGGCACTCCATTGCTTGTTGCCGATGATGAGTGAGAGATGCGAGCCGGTTTCCCACCAGCCTGGTGTGTAGTAGTAAGGCGCAACGCGGTCGAATCCCAGCTTTTCATCGTCATAGGGGCCGACGAATTCGGCGGCGTCTATGGTGCCTTTTTCCAGTGCTGGGTAGATGTCGCCCGCAGGAATTTGCTGTGGCACTACGCCCAGCTTTTGCATGATGCGACCACCAAATCCGCCCACGCGCATTTTCAGGCCGGCCATGTCTTCCAGATTTTTGATCTCCTTGCGGAACCAGCCACCCATCTGACAGCCTGTGTTACCGCAAGGCAGAGTGGTAATGCCATAGCTCTTCAGGAATTCCATGAAGATTTCCCTGCCACCGCCAGCGGTGTACCAGGCGGTCTGCTGGCGTGAGCTCATGCCGAAAGGGCCGCAGGTATCGAAGGTAAAAGTCGGGTCCTTGCCAAAATAAATATAGAGCGGTGTGTGGCCCATTTCGATGGTGCCGTTTTGTACTGCATCGAGCACCTGAAACGCTGGTACGAGTTCACCCGCTGGAAAGGCACGAATCGTGAATTTGCCTTGGGTAAGTTCAGACACACGCTGGGTAAAGAATTCCGCACCACCAAACAAGGTGTCCAGCGACTTGGGAAAGCTGGACGCCATGCGCCAGGTGAGGGTCGGCAGCGATTCTGCTGTCGCTGATGTCGCTACTGCCGCTGCAGCGGCGCCACCGGCGGCCTGAATAAATTTACGTCGTTCCATCGTTGTCTCCTTTTTATTTTGGGTCTTGTTGTGTTCTGTGGAAGCGATGATTCAATAACACTATAAACTTTTACGTTTGAGAAGAGGGCGCCAGGCGCTCGATCTTCCTAACCCCCGCGTCTTATCGTTGCGCTGGCTCGCCATAAAACGCGAATTTATTCATCAACTTCCTACTTGTCGTCCAAAAGAATCTTCAGTACTGCGGCATCATCCAGCGAATCATAACCGCTGGCCAGCGTCGCCTTGAAAATTTCCAGCGCGTACGCTGCCAGTGGCGTTTCCTGGCCTGCTTTGTCTGCCATGGCCACGCCCAGCGCGACATCTTTGGTCAGAATATGCGCATGGGCCCGGGGTGCATAATCATTAGCCAGCGCGCGTGTCATGCGATCTTCCAGCATCATCGACTGACCGCTGGATGCGCTCATCAGCGCAAGGAGTTTCTGCTGGTCGAGGCCGAGTCGCGTACCCAGTGCGATAACTTCGGCGGCTGCAATCAGATTGATGCCAGCGAGGAGATTGTTGACCAGCTTGTATCTTGCACCATCGCCGATACGATTACCAAGGCGAAAAATTTTGTCCGACAGCGCATCAAGAAGGGGTTGATGACGAGCGATCACTTCATCGGAGCCTGCCAGCATGATGCTCATGGTGCCCGCTTCAGCGCGCACAGGACCGCCTGAGATGGGTGCATCAATGACCGTGAGACCAAGCTTGGTCAATTGCTCTGCAATGGCCAAGGTGTCTTCCGGCGCAATGGTCGGGCACAGCATGACCGTTTTACCCTCGCAAGGCACGCGGGTCACGCCAGTTTCGCCAAAAAGAATTTGATCAACCTGCTTCGAGTTGACGACCACGACGATGATCAGGTCCGTCTGTTGCGCCAGTTCGGAAGGACTGGCACAAACGCCGATACCAGCAGCACTGGCTGCCTGCATGGCCTCAGGGCGGATGTCATGTGCGAAGACCTGCAGGCCTTTGCGGTGAAGATTCAGCGCCATGGCCATGCCCATGGACCCGATGCCAATCAGACCTGCCTTCATTTTGTGTGTCTTGGCCAGTTGAAAAGTGGCAGCGTGGCTGCCGTCAGTGCGCAGTATACGTGCAGGCGTGGCCAGGAGGCCTTTGGACTGGAAGAAAAGACAAGCGGTGCAGGCAGCCTACATTGGGGCCGCATGCACCGCAGAATTGATGTCGTGTGACAGTGAACTTGAGGAGACGCTGAACAAATCCATGTTTGATGATCAGCCCGTGAAGCCGCTCGACGCGGGACACAGCAAAATCAGTGGTTTGCCACAATCAATTCAGCTGAAAAAATTTATGGTTTTATTTACTCAGCTTCTGCTTAGCGCCAGCGTCCAGGGAACCCATCGTCATGACGCCTATACCCGCGCCCGTGACCAGAGTTGTGACCGCTATGACCCCACCGAAAATTCACGGTAGGCAGGCCGTACACGGGTGAGTTGTAATACACCGGGGGACGGTATGCCGGTGTAACGACCACTGGCGGGTAGATTCTTGCCTGCGGCGGTGCCTGCAAAACGACAGGCGGCGGCGGTGATGGTGTCGTATAAACCTGCATATCCGTGGTGGCAGGTGTCACCCGGATGCTGATCTGAGATCCGGGGTCGCTGTTCATCTGCGTGGTGTACTGGCGCCCCGCGTATTCATAAACCACGTTGTAGCCCACCACTCGGTTTTCATGGGTGATTTGTTGGGTGCAACTGTTCGCGGTTCTGGCGACTGGGGCGGATTCGCCTTCGAGTTGATCGCCCAGAATCGCACCACCGATTACGCCGATCGCCGTAGCGACGGCTCTTCCCGAACCGTCACCTATCTGATTGCCCAGAATGCCGCCGGCCAGCGCACCCACCACACTACCGGCACCGGATCGGGGTTGTTGCACCAGTATCTGAGTCTCGCTGCACACTTGACGCGGTACGGTAACTTGCTGAACGATGGGTGTGCTGGAAACGACGCGAGCCATCTCCTGAGAATGCGCCGCCGGCCATGTTGCTATCAGTGCGAGCGGTGCGAGTGTCTTCACTAGATTTTTCATTATCCCTCCCTGGGATCAGTTCATTTCTGCCTCAATGGCATGGAGCTAATTTAAGAAAGAAATGGTGACGTGACAGGAGGCGTTACATTTGGACACATGCTTTTTTGTGTCCCAGCAAAATCGCTGATGCGGTATGCCCGAGGTCATGAAGTGGGTCATGAGCGCACGGCTGGCAACAGGGCGTTAAATCAAATTAATGCATTTTTGATAAGAATGAAAGTTCGACATGCGTTTGGCTTTTCGCTTATATTTCTGCCAAACATCACTTCAGTTGCGGCGTCGTTTGCCGATTCAAACTATTGACCCTTTGCGCCAAGTGCGCCGCATAGAGACCGCATCCCACCATGGCAGAAGAAGACAAAAAGCCGGAAGAAGAAGTCCCCGCCGCCGATGCGGCTGAGGGGACTGAGGCTACGCCTGAGGCGCCGGAGCCGGACGAGGCTCCCAAGCCGCCGGTCAAGTGGAAAAAGGTGCTGGAAGAGGGGCATGCGGGCGCACATGGTGGCGCTTGGAAGATCGCCCTGGCCGACATGATGACGGCCATGATGGCCTCCTGCTGGGGCGTATCTGGTATGCCTTCCGGATCGACGATAGAACGGCCACCAAACATGCCATTCGATCCCGCTGTTTCGCCCATCGCCGCTTCCTTGCGATCGGTGGGCTGGAAATATTCAGCGATGCCCTGACGTTGCTCCTC
>JACCDN010915324.1_pt1 | contig 14809 bp, 12 predicted proteins | sample 7441691 | NCBI WGS metagenome assembly JACCDN01 (sample SAMN15323439, study PRJNA562643) | freshwater metagenome | isolation source: river surface water | place: USA:Blue River Watershed | collected 2017-08-16
CGAAGAAAAAACCCCGTGGTTGGTGGATTCTGCCCTAGCGGTTTACTCTGAATCTGATAGCCGCGCAACCGCGGTCGAACCCATAGTCGCGCTACGTAAAGATATGGGCGGTGAACGTACTCTGGGGCTCAAGCTGACGCTGGATTCGCTAACGGGCGCATCGCCCAATGGTGCAATCGCAGCCAATGAAGCCCAAACCTTTACTGGTCCCTCCGGCAATGGTAGTTACAGTGCCAAGAAGGGCGAAACACCCTTAGATACAGAATTTAAAGATACCCGCGCCGCAGTCGCCATTAGCTGGGAACAACCTTGGGGCGAGCGCAATCGCGTCAGTTTTGGCGGCAACATTTCCAGAGAATATGATTTCACTTCAGCCGCACTCAGCGCCGCCATCGCCCGCGATTTCAACAACAAAAACACCACGCTCTCGTTTGGTGTCAATGTTGAAACCGACATTATTGATGCGGTAGGTGGAATACCCGACCCGCTCACCAGTTTAAAAGTGGGTCCTAACCCAGACCACAAAAATAGCAGTAGCGAAAACAAAACCGTTAGCGATCTTTTGCTGGGCGTTACCCAAGTCATGAATCGCCATTGGTTAACGCAATTGAATTTTTCGGTGGGAACCTCAAGCGGTTATCACAGTGATCCTTATAAAGTTTTATCAGTTCTAAATGCTGACGGAAGCTTATCGACCAACCCAGCTACAAGCGGCCCAGATCTAAACAGCAAATGGTATTTGTACGACAGCCGCCCCGATAGCCGCTCGCGTCAAAGCCTGTACTGGGGTAACAAAATTCATTTAACGGAAGATGTGATTGATGTGTCTTATCGCTACTACACCGATGACTGGGGTATTGATTCGCACACACTCGATTTTCGCTATCGCTATGAGTTTGGTGGCAATATGTATTTAGAACCGCATGTGCGTTGGTATAGCCAAACTGGTGCGGATTTTTATCACCTCTACTTAAATAAAGGTGTCGATAAGAGCGGCGCAGCAAGCGTATTAGATTACGCTTCGGCAGATTCACGTTTAGGTGAATTTACCGGCACGACCTTTGGTTTGAAATACGGTATAGAACTTGGCCGCAACACCGAATTTAATATTCGTGTGGAGCAGTACAAACAAACGTCTAACGAGGGTGCGCCAGCCACTATGACCGCACTTAAAGGTTTGGATCTCTCACCAGATTTAACCGCAATGACAGTGCTGGTGGGTTACTCGTTTGAGTTTTAGAGCTGGCGAAATTCTCTCTGAGCAAGTACCGATTTATGATCCGAAACCCTTGAGTCATGGATGACGATAGGGAGCCACATGGATGTGTTTATGCGTTTTCGGATCATAAAGCGGTGCTTGCGACACTCAGAAGAGAAGATGCAAAACTCTCGACAGCCTGTAAACTCTACATACCATTCACTGACAATCTAACTCACAATGCCTGACTTTACGCTGCGCCCACATAAGGATCACTGGATTGGCACCTACGCAGCCATGGCGAGCACTTGCGAAATTATTATCGATAACAGCGAACAAGAACTCGCGCAAAAACTCACGCGCATTGCGCAACAAGAAACACTGCGCATTCAACAAAAATTTAGTCGCTACCAAAAAGACAATCTGCTCTGGCAAATTAATCACGCCAATGGCGCTGTAGTTAATATCGATAGTGAAACAGCACACTTGCTTGATTTCGCCGATCAATGTTTTCAACTCAGCGATGGCTATTTTGATATTACCTCTGGCTGCTTAAGGCGCGCGTGGACATTTGATGGCTCCGACATATTACCCAGCAAAGAAAGTGTAAATGCATTATTACCCTTTATAGGCTGGCAAAAAGTCATCTGGAAAAAAGCAAACGGGCAAAAAAATCACGAAGAAAGCTCACAACTGCAAATGCCCGCCGGAATGGAAATTGATTTTGGCGGCATAGGTAAAGAATACGCAGTAGATAGTGTGATGCGACTATTGCGCGCGCAAACAAACACACCGATTCTGATTAATTTTGGTGGCGACCTCGCCGTAACCGGCGCACGAAAAAATGGTGCCGCTTGGCAAGTGGGTATTGAAGCACTAGACGCTAACAAACACGCCGATAAGATTTTAGAAATTTCTGCCGGCGCACTCGCCACCAGCGGTGATTCACGCCGATTTTTAATCGCCAATAATCAACGCTACGGCCATATACTCAACCCCTTTACCGGCTGGCCGATTATGGATGCACCTCGCTCCGTTACAGTCGCCGGCTCCAATTGCATTCAAGCGGGTATGCTCGCTACCTTTGCATTATTAAAAGGCAAACAAGCAGAACAGTTTTTAGCTGAACAAGGTGTGCCCTTTTGGCTCTTAAAATAAATTATTGCAAGTACGCTAAACCGCTTTAGGAAAAATTATGCGTTTACTCTTAGTGGAAGATGATTTGATGCTCGGCGAAGCGCTGCAAGATGCGTTAATGCCTCACAGTTACGTAGTCGATTGGGTAAAAGATGGCGAAAGCGCGTTAAAATCTTTACGCCGCGAACACTTTGAAATTGTTATTTTGGATATAGGCTTACCGGGCATGGATGGCTTTGAAGTTTTGAAAAATTTGCGTAAAGAAAATTTTGAGCCGCCTGTCTTAATGCTCACCGCACGCGACTCACTCACCGACAAAGTAACTGGGCTAGATGCGGGTGCCGACGACTATTTATTAAAACCCTTTGATTTAGATGAGCTGCTCGCCCGTCTGCGCGCACTTAGCCGTCGCGCCGCTGGCCGCGCAATTCCATTTATCCATTACGGCAAGCTCTGTATTAATCCAGAAAACCAAACTGTCAGCTACGACAACCAACCCATTGTGTTAGCGCGCCGCGAATATATGGTGCTAATAAAACTCTTGGAAAATACTGGGCGTGTACTCAGCCGCGAACAACTCGAACAAAGCCTCTACGGTTGGCTGGATGATGTAGACAGTAACGCGCTAGAAGTCCATATTCACCACATTCGCAAAAAAATCCCTGTGGATTTAATTCGCACCGTGCGCGGCGTGGGTTACACCATTAACAAATGGAATGAGAACCAAGCTTAATGTCTATTCGGCGCTTTTTATTAGCGGGTTTACTTGGCACCTTGCTACTTAGTTTTTCGGTGATTTTTTTCTTTAATCGCTACCAAGCTTTTGTAGAAGTGGGTGAACTGTACGACGCACAACTCGCGCAATCCAGCCGGATTTTACAAGGCTTTCTTAATCGCTCCGCCGACGAAATTGATTTTGATCACATTAATAACGCCCTACTCGCAGCCACCCAAAACTACAGCGATGCTGAGGCCCATGATGACGCGACCATGCGTAGTACTAGCGGCCATAAATACGAATATAAATTCGCCATTCAAATTTGGGATACCAATAGCAACCTCTTAGTGAAATCACCCAGCGCCCCACTCTATGCAATTGCCGAGTTTAAAGATGGCTATTCGATTAAAAAAATCGGCATTTTTGATTGGCACGTATTTACCCAGCATTTACCCAGCAACGGCTATTGGGTAGTCATTGCCGAACGCGCAGACATACGTCAGGAAATTATCGACAAACTCACCTACAGCTCCTTAGTTGGCCCACTTGCGGGCATGATCTTTTTAGCCTTGGGTGTCATTCTAGTCGTAACCAAAGGTTTGCAACCGCTCATTGATTTATCGCAACAAATACGCGAGCGCAATATCGATAAGCTGGAACCCTTGGCATTAGAGAAAGCGCCAAAAGAATTAATGCCATTAGGGCAAGCGGTAAATTTATTAATGGAACAAGTCTCACGAGATGTGGAGAGCGAGCGCCGCTTTCTGGGCGACATAGCCCACGAGTTGCGCACGCCATTAGCAGCCATGAAGCTCAATGCACAAAACGGTTTATACTCAAAAGATATTTACAGCGTACAGAACTTTTTAGTAAAAATTGTACGCGGGGTAGACCGCAGCATTCGTTTAATTGAACAATTATTAACATTGGCACGGCTTGATCCTCGCGCATTGGGCGAAACCGAAAAGTGTGTGCTGGGCGATATTGTCCAAGAGGTTTTAAATACGCTTCGCCCGCAACAACAAAGCGGCGTACACATTCATGTAGAACCATCGCTCTTCACCGCACGACTAAATGCATACCCTGATTTATTGAGCGTGATGTTTCGCAACCTTATCGAAAATGCTTGTCGATATTCACCAGAAGGCGGCAAGATCAATCTCACGGCTGAACGCGCCAACGACCACATTATTTTCACGCTTACAGATCAAGGCCCTGGGGTTTCTGAGCAGCAATTACAATCTCTCGGCAAGCGTTTTTTCAGGGAGCGCCCAGCAGACAGAATGGGTAGCGGTTTAGGGCTTTCAATTGTCGCGCGAATTGCCGAGCTACACCACGCTCAAGTCAGCTTTAGCAATGCAATGCCGCAGGGGTTGGTAGTAAAAATTTTATTTCCATTAACAAATCCGGACGGAAATAATTAAGGCAGAGAGGAAGGTTTAACCCAATACTTGGATATATTGAGAGGCGTATCGCTAGGTAAAAAAGGATTCTCAAATTCAATAATTTTTCGATTAGGGTCTTTTAAAAAATCCAGTGCAGATTGGACACGCTCGGTACTCAAAAATAATTTATCAAATTCGCCATTTTTAAGGATAATCGCCCAACCTTTTTCCAAGCGCTGCGCTAACTCAGTGTTTTCCTTATTCACAAAGAAATACAAGGCCGCGGGGTAATGTAAAATCAGATGCGGCTCAACCATTAAGTTTTGCGAACTGATTAAATCTGCCTCCAATTTCACTTCAGCGGCCCCGCGCGGGAAAAAATCGAACCGCTTTGCGACTAGCATCTTATATAAATTTTCTTTCGCCATGGCTTCTGTAACTTGAAACTTATTCGCACGTAATATTTCTGTATCTGGCCAATGCATACCTTGCCCAGCACTTAAAGCCAACAACTCCTCCTTAGTATTAATCTTGGCAAACTTGGCTGCATCGCTTTTGCGGATAACTAATAACCTATAACCAATTAAACCTTTAAGTAGCGGTACACGAATAGCCCGCATGCTTTGCTCGCGCTCTCTATTGGTCATAGTCCAAAGCACGTTATTACTTTTGTCTTGCACCACGGCAGCAACCCAGCGCGCTTGCGAGAGCGGATTATTCGCAAAGCGAAACTCAATCACTTCGTTCGGTGCTTTGCTGGCGTTTAAAATTAAATGGAGCAATCGAATGTAATAGTCCTCCTGCTGGTTTTGTGGAAGCTGCACATCCACAAAATAGCGGCGCGGCTCCGCCTGCACTGCAACAGCAAAGCAACTCAGCATCAGAACCAAAACTCGCCCCAAGGCAACCAATGTCATCTAAACTCCATCACCACACAATAAACACACACGTCATAAGATAGCCTAGCACAGAGGCGTGATGACAGCTGCAGAGCGCTACCGTATAGTCACGCTATTTGTTCCTCCCGCAAGGATTCCCCCGATGCAAGAAAAACTGGAAACCCGCACTTTTCTGTTGTTTTTATTCGCCGTAAGCATTGGCTTTGCCCTGCTGATTAAACCTTTTTTTGGCACCATCTTTTGGGCCTGTGCCATTGCAGTTATCTTTGCCCCCCTGCAGCAGCGCCTGCTTAAACGCTGGCCGAACCATAAAAACCTCACGGCACTTGGAACCTTGCTGGTTTGCATTGTGATCGTCATTTTACCCGTGGTGTTTGTGATCAGCTCCGTCGTCAACGAGGGCGTAATGGTTTACGACAAACTCCTCTCAGGCGAAATCAACCCTGCTCAGTACATAGAATCCATGCGTACCGCCTTCCCTGCGCTCAATAATCTACTCGCTCGACTCGGCATAGACGTGAGCAATCTCAAAGAGGATGCGCTTAACGCAGCCATGTCGAGCGGGAAATTTATCGCCGGCCACACGATTTCCATCGGCCAAAATGCCTTTGAATTTTTAATGAGCGTAGTCCTCATGCTCTATATCACGTTCTTTATGCTGCGTGATGGCAGCTACTTAGTGGATTTGATGATTCGTGCCCTACCCTTGGGTGATGTCCGTGAGCGCATGCTTTTTTCGCTCTTTGCCGAAGTTACTCGCGCCACTATTAAGGGCAATGTTGTCATCGCCATGCTACAGGGCACCATTGGTGGCATTACACTCTGGGCGCTGGATATTCACGGCGCCATCCTCTGGGGCGTGGTCATGGCCTTTGCATCGCTAATTCCAGCGGTAGGTTCGGCCTTGGTTTGGGTGCCTATCGCGCTCTATCTCACAGCGATTGGGGAAGTCACCTCAGCACTGATTCTGACCGGTATCGGCGCAGGCATTATCGGTATGTTGGATAACGTCTTACGCCCCATTCTAGTGGGTCGCGACACCAAACTGCCGGATTATATTGTGCTGCTCTCAACACTTGGCGGCATCGCCCTTTTCGGCATCAATGGCTTTGTCATAGGCCCCTTGGTGGCGGCGCTGTTTATCGCGTTTTGGGGGATATTCATCCACGACATCAACAACCTCGCACCCGGTGTGCACACTGATCCAAGTGCCGAGGCCCAAGAAGAACCGCCCAAAGAGAATAACTAGCTGGTAGAATCGCCGCCCTTTTATCGACTTATTGAAGAGAACACCCATGTCAGACAAATACAACACAATCGAACTGCGCGCCAGCTATGGCGTAGGCCGCCAAATGGGCGAGCAATTGGCATCCAACCCCTTTGAAGGCGTAGATGCTGAGGCTGTAGCACAAGGCGTACTAGACGCATTGAACGGTAAAGACAGCCAAGTAGCGCGCCCAGAGTTGGAAGAAGCGTTCCGTACCATCGGCACCCGCATGCAAGAGAAACAAGCACAACAAGCGAAGGCACAAGCCAAAGTGGGCGAGCTGTTCTTAGCTGAGAACGCCAAGAAAGCCGGCATTACTGTGACCGAATCTGGTCTGCAGTATGAAATTATTACCGCAGGTTCAGGCGAAAAGCCCACTGCTAAATCACGCGTTAAAACGCACTACCACGGCACCTTGATTGACGGCACTGTGTTCGATAGCTCTGTTCAACGCGGCGAGCCAATCGACTTCCCCGTAGGCGGTGTAATCGCTGGTTGGACTGAAGCCCTGCAATTGATGCCAGTAGGTTCAAAATGGCGTTTATACATTCCGCACAACCTCGCTTACGGTGAGCGCGGCGCAGGTCCAACCATCGCTCCTTACTCTGCATTGATTTTTGATGTGGAATTGTTGGACATTGTTGGTTAATTGAGTGTATGCGCCTTAAGGTAATACTCTCGAGACACGCTGCAAGTACGTCCATGTAAGCTCGACGTCGGCGGCCCTTACGCGATCCGGTCGCTTCAGGGCACTTCCCACATCCATGTGGGTCGTCCATGCCGACGACGGTCTCGCAAGAATTACCTTAAGCCGCAATGGCAAGAAATCGCCAATCAAAAAAAACAATACGATTTTTTAATTATCGCGACCAGATAAGAAATCTGTGTCGCGATTATTTTTTGGATAGAAATAACATGTGGTTTAAGAACCTACGCTTGTATCGCCTTACCGAAGAATGGACACACACGCCTGAAGATCTAAATACCGCGCTTGAAGCTTTTTGCTTTAATCCCTGCGGTAGCCTTGACCCCATGCGCTACGGTTTTATTGAGCCGCTTGGCCGCCACGGCAGTGAATTTATTCACGTGACCAACGGCTACATTATGATTTGCGCCAAGAAGCAGGAAAAAATTCTGCCGGCATCCGTAATCAATGAGCAGCTAGAAGAAAAAGCCTTAGCGATCAGTGAAGCCGAATCTCGCAGCGTGGGCCGCAAAGAAAAGCAAAGCATGAAAGATGAAATTATTTTTTCACTTTTGCCCAAAGCCTTTGCCAAATCATCCTTAGATTTCGCCTATATAGCTCCGCAAGAAAAATTGATTGTGGTGAACTCCTCATCCGCTAAACGCGCTGAAGATTTACTGAGCAAATTGCGCGAAGCACTGGGCAGCTTGCGCTGCATTCCCATCAGCGCCAAAAATATTCCCACCCAAGTCATGACCCATTGGGTGCAAACTGGGAAGTTGGCCAATGAGTTTGAGCTTGGCGAAGAGTGTGAATTACAAGCCGGCAAAGATGCACGCGTAATTAAATGCAAAAAGCAGGACTTAACCGCCAACGAAATTCTCAGCCATATCAACAGCGGCATGTTTGTCAGCAAACTCGCGGTGACCTGGAAAGAATCTATTCACTGCGTATTGGATGATCAGCTCGCGGTAAAACGTTTGAAGTTTGATGATGTCATTAGCGAAAAAGCCAACGAGCGCAACCCCGAAAGCAAAGCCGAACAGTTTGATGCCGACTTTGCGATTATGAGTGGCGAGTTGAAAAACTTTATTGTTGCATTGCTTGCAGCATTTGGTGGCGAGACAGATCCGGTTTAAAAATGTATCAAGCTTTAGGCTGAATCCATCTAGGTCAGCCTAAAATTCACTTGTATTAAATGACTCAGCCAAGGAAATGATGATGTCTATACAAATTAGTTTAACCAAATCACACATTATATTTTCACTCCTGCATGGCCTGACCATCGCATTTCTCTGCAATTTTTTAGCTATTCATATTTTTGAAGATATTACCAAAGAAATATATTGGACTTCTGGTGGTTTCTTCGTGGGCGCAGCTTCAGGGATTCTTATTTTAAATGGCACACTGAAAGCATTAAAAACCTTAATAGCACGGAACGTCGCACTAGCCGTACTCATAGCTTTTGAATTGGCATTGGGGCTAATGCTAGTAATACCCTATATCTTTGTATCACTGTATTTTGAATACCAGCCAATGAATCATTCAATCTGCTGCGAAACGCCAATAAATTATGGAGCAAATGGATTTGAATCCGTTCAGATTAGTCGCCCTGATGGCGCCAATATTTCAGGCTGGTATGTTGCACCGACAATCCAAAAAGATAATGTCGTTATTTTGCTTCATGGTGCGGACAATAATAGACACGCAACCGACTGGCACGCACAACAATTAATTGGCGCTGGCTATGGTGTTTTGATGTATGACTTACGAGGGCATGGGGAATCTTACGGAAAATTAACTATGTTTAATGATGTTGAAAGTCACACAGGCGACTTAATGGCCGCAGTGGATTTTCTAAACAATAATGCAGGAATAAAGCGCAACCACATGGCAGTACTTGGGCTATCACTTGGTGCTTACATTACACTCAACCTAAACACACGAGACTTGAATCAATTTGCAGCACTATGGATGGATGGCTTACGTGGCGAAAATTTTCGTGCAGAGCCCATTCCAAACACGATCAGTGAATATGCGATGAATATTCTCATGAAGCCACTTAACCCCATTGGGGAACTTTATTCAGGCGAGAAAGCACCAAAGTCTTTACCACGCTTTACTGACATTATTCCCGCTATAACCAAACCAAAGCTGATGCTGGTAGCCAGCGGGCTTGATATTGAAGAAAATGCAATCAACAAAAGTTTCGTGCCTTTGATAAAAGACAATAAACAAATTTGGTTCATTGAAAACTCTTGGCACATTGGCGGACTGTTGGTAGCAGAAGATGAATACCGTAATCGCATGCTGGCATTTTTTGATGCGGCATTTGCAGAACATTGATTAGAAAAACGCCGGCTAGATTATATACCGCGCGCATGCTCCCACGCCTCAGATAAGGCCTCATCCAAAGACGCATAAAACTCGAGCGGAGTTTCATGCGGTTTTAATTTTGCACGCAATAAATTTTTAAGTGGTTGGCGCTGAATATTGGTGAGCGCTATGTGTGTGTGATTTTTCTCACATTGCGCCATCAATTTACGCAGGGAAGCCAAGCCGCCGGCATCAATCATAGTGACACTATCCATCTGCAATATTAGATGTTCCTCAACACCCACCTTCAGTGAAAGCTCACCAAAAATTCTATCTGCTGCCGCAAAAAACAGTGGCCCATTGATTTTAAAGATACGCCAATTGGGCGGTAATTTTTCATGTTGAATTTCCACCACCTGCGTGGTCGCCGCAATTTCTTTTACGAATAACAGAGCGGCAAGCACAATACCTACGGTGATGGCGATAACCATATCGAAAACCACTGTGAGCGAGAAACAGGTCAGCAACACCAGCACATCGCTACGCGGTGCGGTTTTAAATAAATGCACCGCTTTGTGCGCTTCACTCATTCCCCACGCGACCATCACCAACAATGCAGCCATGACCGCCATTGGCACATAGGCCATCAAGGGTGCCAATGCAATTAAACCTAAGAGCACAACGGCCGCATGAACCATGCCCGCCACGGGCGATTCAGCACCGGCTTTAAAACTCGCGCTACTGCGCGCAATAGCGGCAGTTGCGCTTATACCACCAAAAAACGGCGCAACAATATTGCCAATGCCCTGCCCCAATAATTCACTGTTAGCGCTATGATGCTTGCCAGAAACATTATCTAAAATTACCGCACACAAAAGCGATTCAATGGCGCCAAGTATGGCAATCGCAAACGCAGCGGTTAATAATTCTTGCGCTAAATGCCAACTCCACACTAGCGGCATTCCATCTGCCCCGCCACGCAACCACGGCCACTCAAATGCGGGCAGCATGGGTGGGATACCTTGGCCTTGAGTGCCATCGGCTAATAAATAATGAAAGCGCGAACCAATGGTATCTACCACCCAACCCTGCTGCGCAGACACAATCGCAGCAAGCGTTCCAACAATGATCGCAGGCAAATGCGGTGGCACTGGCGTTTTAAAACGCGGCCACAGCAACATCACCAAAAATGTAAGTGCCGCAATCGCAAAGCTGGGCAAATGGGTTTGCGGTAAATAACTTAAGAGCACAATACTTTTATCAACAAAGTGCTCTGGCAGATTGGCAATTTGTAATCCAAAAAAATCTTTTATTTGCAGCGTAATAAGTACCACCGCAATACCACCGGTAAAACCCAGCGTAACCGACTCGGGAATATATTCAATTAAGCGACCCAAGCGCATAAACGCCATAATCACTAAAATACCACCCGCTAAACAACTAGCCACCAGCAGACCACCAAAGCCGTACTTTTGTGCAATGGGAAATAAAATCACGGCAAAGGCAGCGGTTGGCCCAGAGATGTTGTAACGCGAACCGCCAGTAAGCGGAATTAAAAAGCCCGCAATAATCGCCGTGTACAAACCGTATTGCGGCGGCACTCCGCTCGCAATCGCCAGCGCCATTGCCAATGGAATTGCGATAATCCCAACGGTAATCCCCGCCAACAAATCGCGCAGCAATCGTTCGCGGGTATAAGTCTCGGTAAAGCATGCTTCACGCAGGGCATGAAACAAACGGAGTGAAAATAAATGCGAGCGATGCGGCATAAGCGCTTAGTCTTCGTCAGTGGATTTTTTTGAATGAGCTGATCGCGTTGACTCTTTCACTTTTGTAGAATCGCTGGCCTTGGCCTCAGCGTCTTTATCAGCAGTCGTTTTCGACAAAGCCTGCGCAAAGCCAAAGCCAGAATCTATACGCTCCAATTCTTTTAAGACGCCCACTAAAAGAGTGTCATCCCATGCGGGCGCGTAGACAATCGAACGCATTAGATTTTCAATATAGACTTGGCGCTTTTTGTAGTGGGCATAAATTGCAAAGGCCAAACCCGCAAATGCAGTGACAGTAGTTTGCACAATAGCCGACTTTAAAAACTCTTTTTGCCAGCCAAAATCTTGCGAAATTACTGCAAATGATGGCCATACCACTACCGCAATCCCCAACAATAATGCGAACCAAAAAGCCACCTTGTTAATTAGGCTATAACTGCGCGCTTTGATGTATAAATCATGCATCATTAAATAGCGCTGATGGTCAGCCAATGCAGCGGCTGGATTATTGTCAATCCAATTTTTTTGCGCAAATTCTAACAATAGCTTTGCACTGATTTGATTTGCTGAGTACAACATGGGTAAAACTCCTTCTAACAATGTTTGGACTCTAGTAAAAATATTAGCTTTACTAGGCAGATTCTATACCAAGTCATGTTTGCACTATTGCTGCACAATCCCACGACCAAAAACCGCGAGCATAGGGATATAATGCGCCCAAGATTAAAACACGCATCACTTACTCGGATTCAATAATGCGCCAACTTTTAGCATTCGTCACCACACTTAGCTGCATCCTCGGCATCTGCCTTCTGTCATCTTGCAGCAAAACGCCAGAACCCGTAAAAATTGAAGGTTTTGCACAGGGAACAACCTATCACTTCACGTTTGTTTTAACCGACTCCACTCAACAAGCGGCGATTCAGCAGGAGGTTTCAACAGAATTACAGCGAATCGATGCATCCATTTCTAATTATCGCAAAGACTCTACAATCGAATTATTTAATGCACAGCTCGATACCGAGCCCCATGAGGTCAATGCAGAAGTGGTGCAACTGGTTGAGCAGGCACGTAAAGTAAGCGCAGCCAGCAATGGTTGTTATGATTTAACTATTAAGCCGCTATTTGATTTATGGGGCTTTAAAAAAGATGTATTTAATTTACCGAGCGATGCGGCACTTCAACAAACCTTGCAGGCAATTGGAATAGATAAACTCATTACCGTCGATCCAACTCACTTGCGAAAAACGCTACCCAATTTGCGTGTGGATTTATCATCCATAGGCCAAGGCCACAGCGTGGGCCGCATTGCAGAGCTGTTAGAAAAACACGGTGTGACTAATTACTTGGTGGAAATTGGCGGCGAATTAAAAGCGCGCGGCAAAAAGCCCGATGGAAAACCGTGGCGAGTTGCACTGGAAAAACCATTACCGAATGAACGTAAATTATCAAAGATAGTGGCATTCAACTCCGGCGAGCCTATGTCACTCATGGCATCCGGCACCTATCGCCACTATTTTGATAGCAATGGCAAACGCTACAGCCACATATTAGATGCCCGCACCGGCAAACCCGTTGAACACAACACCGTTTCAGTGGCGGTTTTACACCCCAACCCTGCAATTGCCGATGCCTGGTCAACTGCACTCCTGTGTTTGGGCAGTGAAGCGGGAATAAAAGCCGCGAATGAACATAAGATTGCAGCACTCTATGTGGATCAGCATGGCGAACAGCTATTCGAGAAAAAAACGAACGCACTGGACGAATTAAATAATATTGAGTTAGAAGACGCTGAAGATAATTAACGGCCAAATGTTAGCTGGCGAACCGAACGCCCTTCGCCAATCAATTAAAGTATTTTTATTTATGGGATTTTTTTATTTTAGCCTTAACGAAAAATTTTATTAATAAGCTAGTCGCTTTTACTAATCGCTACCCGTGGATAATTCCGCTCTTTGGTTTTGCATCCGGGCTAGCCAGCTTTTTTCTCGTGGAACGCAAGCACGAACAATTTGCGCAATTAGTTGCCTTTTTAATGCTCGCCGGTTGGTTATGGCTGGCAGCAGAAAATCTCTTAGAGCGCGGCATTCTTCATTATTTCGATAAAAAAATCCCGCCCGCCGCTTTGCGCTACATTACTCAGCTAGTACACCAAGAAAGCCTCTTTTTTGTTGTGCCTTTTTTTGCCCTGACAACCGCATGGAATAGCGGCCAAGCGCTCTTTACTATTATCTTAATTGTGGCCGCGGTAGTTTCAATAGCCGACCCTATCTATTATAAGTGGCTCGCCCCGCGCCGCTGGCTGTATTTTATTTTTCATGGTGTCACACTTTTTGCTGCGCTACTAACAACTCTGCCGCTGCTATTTCATTTACCTACACCGAAAAGTTATTTGTGGTCGCTTTCTATTGCAGCAGTACTCACCTGCATTAGTGCCGCACACGGCATGCCGATTCAAAAATGGAAGCGTTATTTGGTCACTTTATTGTTGATCATAACCACCTGTGGCGTAGGCTATTTGGTACGCCCGTGGATTCCACCGGCATCCCTGTGGTTAACCCAAGTTACCATCACCGATCGTATTGACGATGAAAGCCGCTCGCCCAATCAAAATTTAAAAATCATTAATAGGGATCAATTGCGCAAAGGTATTTACGCCTACACCGCCATTCACGCGCCGCGCGGTTTAAACGAACGCATCTACCACCAATGGAGCCGCAACGGCAAAAAGCTGGATAAGATCGCGTTGGATATTAAGGGCGGCCGCGAGCAAGGCTATCGCGCTTGGAGCCATAAAATGAATTTCCCCGAGGAGGTCGCAGGCCATTGGGAAATTACGGTTATGACAGAGGCCGACCAAGTGATTGGGGTTTTGCGGTTTGAGGTCATAGAGTAAAAGCACGCTCTTAAAAAGGGGGAGGAAGTTAATCTCTAGTCTGTGCTAACATACGCGCCTTTTTTCCGTTGGTTATTTTTCGTTCGAGACAATGCTATGAGCACTAAAGTCGCCGTTGTGATGGGTTCCAAGAGTGATTGGGCCACCATGCAAGCCGCTGTTGAAATCCTGCAGAAACTGGGTGTGGAATACCATACCGAGGTGGTTTCGGCGCATCGCACACCACAAAAATTGGCTAACTTCGCCGAAGAAGCCGTGGCTAATGGCTTTGGGGTGATAGTTGCAGGCGCGGGCGGTGCAGCACATTTACCGGGGATGATCGCGGCACATACACGCTTGCCAGTGCTGGGTGTTCCGGTGCAGAGCAAGGCGTTGAACGGTATGGATAGTTTGCTTTCCATCGTGCAAATGCCTAAAGGCATTGCAGTGGGGACTTTGGCAATTGGTACTGCTGGTGCGTTTAATGCGGGCTTATTGGCCTGCCAGATTCTGGCGCTGAATGATGCTGACTTAGCGTCACGTATAGAAGAGTTCCGTTA
>JACCDN010538473.1_pt1 | contig 14801 bp, 12 predicted proteins | sample 7441691 | NCBI WGS metagenome assembly JACCDN01 (sample SAMN15323439, study PRJNA562643) | freshwater metagenome | isolation source: river surface water | place: USA:Blue River Watershed | collected 2017-08-16
AATACCCTGCCTGAGCTGCTCAATATGATTCTTTGCAGCTTCTACTTGGTCAGCTGGAACTAGACCTGCGTCTAGTCTCTTTTGTAGCTCAGCTATCTGCTCAGATGAATCTTTCATTGAGGCTGCTTGAGCTTTCAACCAAGAGTCAACCTTGTCAGAAGCAGTAGACGAAGCCTGTGTTACCTTGCCGATCTGAGCGTTCAACTCGTTCATTGCATCAACGTAGTCTTTGGTAGAAATCTTACCTTTTTCGAATCGAGCATTTAGCTCATCGACTTTATCCCATAGTTCTTTAGCAGGATCCTGAGCTTTTCTCCATTGATCAGCTAAGACTGAAATAGGATCTTCTTTACGAAGTTTATCTAACTCAGCTCGTAACTTAGCAATCTTCAATGGGTCAGTTGCCTTAGATAGAGCATCTTCTAGATATTTCATCTTTCTAGGAATCTCATCTATAGCATGTAGAGACTTCTGAATAGTATCTGTCCACTTAGTGAACTCATCCTTAGCTTTCTCCGCAGCATGCCCAGCGATACCTGCCTGCTCACCTACTTTCTTTGTGTCAGAAGCAGCTTTGCCTATATGTTCTTGGGCATACTTCCAGTGCTTGACTAGATCGTCTACACCAGCTGTAGTCATTCCTACAAACTTGCCCATCTTACCTAACCATTCACCCATGGTGATAGCTACAGATAGAATAGCTTTATGTACTTTGTCAAAGTTAATAATTAATAGACCAACTGCAGTAATAATCAAACCGATAGGATTTGCGTCCATAGCAGCATTAAATGCCCACATAGCAGCTTCTACGCCAGCCACAGCAACGGCTGCAGCCTCAAGATACGGTACTAGAGGTTTAATTGCTATTAGAAAATCTTTTATGTTTGTGAGAGCATAACTAATAGCTTCAGCTAAGGCATTCATCATTGCTGAGATACCTTCGTTTACACTAAATTCTTTATTCACATCAGACATAAATCTAGTGAACATACCACCAATCTTATTGAACTGTTGATCCAATGATTGTGGAATATTAGCAAACGCTTTCTCGATAGCTGGTGCAGCTTTCTTCATAGCATTCACTACGGTATCAGCTGAAAGAGTTCCTTGAGTAGCCATCTGTTGTAGTTGAGACAAAGAGATGCCTAGGGCATTAGCAATTTGTTTCAATACTTCAGGTGTCTGTGACATGACAGACTTGAAGTCCTGACCTCTAAGGGCACCTACTTGTAGACCCTGAGAGAACTGGAACAACGAGTTAGCAGCTTGCTCGGTAGAAGCTCCACCAATCTTGGCAGCCTGTAGGAATGCTGTAGTTACCTGTTCGATATCCTTATTACTAGAACCGAGTTCACCCATGGCTAGTGATAGCGTATGGATAGCACCCTCGGCAGCATGGAAGGATACACCTGTCTTGTTCACAATATTGAATAACCTATCGACCATGTCTGCGGCTCGATCACCGTTACCCAATAGTGTTATGAAGGAACCTCTGAGAGATTCGATCTGTTGTCTTGCATCGATGAAACCTTTGGCTTTACCAAATGCTGCAGTTAGAAGTCCCCAACCACCAGATACTGCTTGAAGTGTCTGATTGAATTTGAAGATAGCTCCACCCATTCCTCCGAGAGCACTCTCAGTGGCTTTGGCAGCTCCTTTGAATTCGTTCATCTGCTGTGCAGCTTTAGCCATAGAGGTCTCAAAAGCCGTAGTCATGGCTTCAAGTTGTACCTGTAAGACTGCTGTATCATTTGCCATATTTATCCTCCGCTAACTCTGCCAGCTAATTTACCCCACTCTTTAAAGATGTTGACTTTGATTTCATCAACTATCATCTGAGCGATTTCTTCTTTATGATTGTTCCAAGATTCTTCAATACCAGTTCCTATGGACTTGAAATTCTCAGTCCCTCTAACTGGCTTACCTCTTCTCTTATATGCTTTTCTACCTCTATCAAGAACTCCGTAGTAATGTTTCTCTACAAGACCAACTCTAACTTTACCAGTCTTTCCAGTCTTCTTACTACGGATTCCTATAGCTTTCTTTAGTTCACCTGTTTGTGTTGGAACTCTACGACGCATGTATGTTCGTAGTCTTCCAGCTGCTTTTCTTAATGAGGAAGCAACAACTCTTTTCTGAGAGTTACCAGCTAAGGATTTCAGCATGGAGTCTAGGTTGTCTACACCATGTAGCTTTAAATATTTACCATCAGCCATATACCAATCCTTTTAGTAGGTCTTGCTCAGAGTTAAGAAGGTTCTTAGATCCACCTGTTGTTTGTTGCTCCTCAGCCTCTTTACTTCTTTTCTCGAGGTACTTCTGCCAACCACGGTATTCACTGATTGGCATCTTCTCTCTTAGTTCATAGACAGGAGTATGAAGCATCTCAGCTAGAATAAACAAACCTTCTTCCCAAACGTTATCAAGTTCCTCACTTACTTTGGGGCAGAGAAACCTGCTACTTCCATCACTTGAATCATTAGATCGAGATATTCTTTGATACCCAACTCTTTGACACCAGCTTCACCAATAGCCTTACCGTCTTTGAATAGACACTTACCAGCAAGCTTCATCTGAAACTCTGCAGGCGCAGACTCCATCAAACTCATGATAGGAAATAGGTCACCAACTTTAGGTTCAACAATGGTGTAACCATTATGCTCTTTTTTATTCATAGATCTCTCCAGAAATCTCTCCATTTAAAGATGCAAGGACTAGACCGTGGAGAGTTCGGTCTCTAGGTAAACCTAGTGTCCCTGCAAAGACATAACATTCTAACCCACTCCTAAGAATGGGCTAGGTGTTACAACTTCTTAAGGCTTAACAACAGCAGGAGCTGTGTCAAACACGTGACGTGGCTTAGATCCCATCACAGCGTTAGCAGTAAAGCCTACAGCACCATCGATAGGTAAGCTGAACGCAACGTTAGAGATAGTCAGAGGAACAACGATGTAACCGTTGTCTGGCAACTTGATCTTCAAGATACGTTGTTTGTTGTCCAACTCAGCTTCTAACAATAGTTTGTAACCTGGATCAGTTACGTCAATGTAACCACCCAAAGTCATTGTACCAGCTTGTGATACTGACGCAGGAATAGAAGCAGTTGGTTCACAATAAGTGGCAACTGAAACTGTACCTGGAGTGTCAACTGAGATACCTAAACTAGACAAACACAATGTGATTTCATCGGTTGCCTTGAAGATCTGAATCTCACCAGCATTAGCAACAGCATTAGCTGTAGACTTAGTAGTGTCTGAGCCTAACAACTCAGCTGTGTGAGCTGAAGTGTCAACCTTACCAACAACAAATGTCTTACCGTCGATCTCAGAATAACCTGTACCAACAACTTTGATCAGGTCACCCTGAGCGTAGCCAGTAATAGAAGCATCAAAAGTAACAACTGCTGGAGAAGCTTTAGAAATACTTGTAATTTTATCGTGTGCCACTTGTGTATAACTTGTAGCGACATCAGTAGGCTTAGTAATTGAAATTACAATACCTTTGGAACTATGTGCGGACATATAAATCTCCCTTAACTAAAAACATATTTGTACTCTACTCCAATAATGACTTGGAAGTAACGTGTAGTCGAATGGTTAAAACCTTCTGGTGCCACCATTCTAGTAAATGATAAATTCTTTGTTTTCTGTAACTGATAAGTAGCGAGGAACTCTTTTGCGATTCTCTCGCACTCCTCAATTACATCATCTCCGTTACCTCCAGGACAATTGAAGATAAGATCGATTAATCCAGTTTCCTCAGAGTCTCCACAAAAAGTAGATAACTCAGTGTGCTCTGAATTGTATTCAATAGTAAACCACTTGTCGTCGTCAGGATCCTGATTTAAGTTTACTGTGTCGTAGAACTTCCAATCTGGTTCTTTGGCGTCGACTGCGGTAGCTGTTAGCTTAGCTGCTTTGCGTACTTGTGAAGAGGACATAATTACTTACCTCCAACGTAACACTTATACCCAACTAAGCCAACTCCCAAGTGTAGTGGTTTAACTGCTTTACAAATCCAGATTTCACCATTGTAGTCAAACCTGTCAAACTTCTCAGGAACAAATCCATCTGAAGCTTTAATTGTAATTACCTTGTGATCTATACCATAGGCATTGACAATCTCATCGGAATCACCAGAACCTCCAGAGAAACCCATACGAGCCGTCTTGGTCGCTTTGGTTTTCACAGAGGTCCATGTGATATCTTGTCCTAGCTGATTAATAATAAATTCAAAACCTTGTTTAACTGTATCTACTAACATGATAAATCCTTATAAGCGTCTAGTAGAAGCAAATAAGGTCCATACGGTGTTCCTAGTAGAGCGTTACCACTCTTGGCACCAGAGATACCACCACCACTCTGAGAAAAGCTAATGGAACCAACGTCAGGAACGTTGATAGATGAGATACCGCCAGTTGCACCAGCGAAACCTGCACCACTACCTTTTAGAGAAGCATATACTGTGTCAAAGATACTCCATAGAGCAATCTCTATCTCTGCTGGTAAAACTTTATAACCAGCCTCGTATGTCACTTTAACTTCATCTGAACATGAGTAACCATGCAGTTGAAGATAGCCATGATCATGATGGATGTGATAGTTACCTGTAATCTCACTACCGTTTGCATCAGCAATCTTGCTTACAGAAATAATTGGCCAGCGTTTAAGCTGAATACGCTTGAAGCGATCATGAATAAATGTAGCAGTCTCAGATTTGTATGAGAACTTTCTATCACAGTATGCCTCAGCAATTGCAACAGAAGCGTTCATAGCAGCCATCACTTGTACATCTTTTGTTGTATCGTTAGAAGCTATATTTAACCTAGCTTTAGCATTAGGTAGATCAAAACCAATAAATTGTAAATCAGGAGTAGATAGATTCATATCTGGATACATACTCATATCTGTTCTCCTTAAGGTTTAAATGCGGTGATATCACCAGTAGCATCAATTGTACCAGCAACTCTGATACTGTTAGCTGTTCCAGTAACAGCAGCAAGTTTAGCTTCTAGTGCAGCTACTCGTGTCTCTAAAGAACCAATCTGAGTATTCAAAGCTGCAACGTCGTGTTCTGCTGCAATAGCATCCCACTCTGTGCCGTTATAGAAAAGAAGATCACCAACTTTCAAAGGATCTGAAATACCCCAAGATGCATGTGCACTTCCTGCAGTTCCAACAATCCACATGTCTCCTTGACTAGGAGTATAGTTATTTGAACCATCAGCAGCACCTACCGCAGCTGTAGGATTAACTTTACCTTTGTAAAGCAAGTTACCTTGTAGCGATAACATGGAACCATCGATCTTACCGAATTGGTTTAGAGCAACCAACTTGTTTGCTTGTGGTGCACCAGTAGATACTGCAACGCTTGCATCGGTGATAGCTTTGGTGATGGATGACATGTCGATGCCACCACCCTTTTCCATAGCAAACGTAGGGAACGCAATAAACAACTGCCAGCAATCCATAGATTCTTGTGCAGTAGCGAAAGCCAACATTGGTGGCTCAGGAACTACACCTGTGCTAGACTTCTTAGCAATCCAGTATGAACTACCAAACGCAACCATGTCACCACGATTGTATTTCTTGGTAGCAATCCATGTACCAGTGAAACTGGCAATAGGCAAATCAAATGTATCCTGCCATGCCCAAATAGCCTTCTCTATCACTTCTCCCATATTAAACGAAATAGGATCAACGAATCCGTCATCATAGACAACAGTCACACCCTTCTCGTCAAACATAAGGTCAGCAACTCCACGACCATCTTTACCGTCACGACCAGAGTCGCCCTTCAGACCCTTCTCACCAGTATCACCTTTAGCACCACGTTCACCACGTTTGACTAATAGGTTCCAGTCAGGAGTAGATCCAGGTTCACCCTGCGGTTCGTTCTTATTGGCTACCCAAGCAGACCCCGTCGCCGAGATGACGACATCAAGTCTTTCATAAGTTGTTTCAGGATTCCAAGCCTTACGAAACTCAAAACCACGAAGCACGAGGTTATAAGCTGAGCTATCACCAGGAACAGAATCAGTATCTCTATTGGCAACATAAAATCTCCCTTCATGTTCGACCCAAGAACCAGCTTTCACTAGTTGCTCTGGAACGTATTTCTGGACTTTGTTGCGATTAGCTTGCTCAATGGCTAAGTCTAACTGAATAGCTTTAGTATTAGCGACAGCTTGTGCTGCATATAAGCCTTCTACAACTTGCCCAACATCGGAAACTACTTTCTCCAGCTTTTCAGAGTAGCTAACTTCTATTGAGTCAATTAGACCCTTGATAATTTCTACGGCTTTGTCTTCTGGGAACATCTCACCTTGTTCACCTTGCTCGCCCTTTTCACCACGGACTGCTTCGATAAACTCAGGAGATTCGTTGAGCATCTTTACGATTGTATCTGGGTCTACAGATTTACCTTCTGGACCACGAATATTACCGATCTCAACTAATTGACCATCAGACATCTCAATAGCAAAGTCTCCAGATTCTGAAATCTCGAATGCTTTGATACTGATGCCATCTTCACCGTCAACACCTGTTATTTCTGCTTTGAATACTTCGTCTGAAGCAAGCTTTTCAACGATCTCGTCAACAGAAGGAGAATATCCATCCTCACCTTTATCACCCTTCTCACCTTTTACTATCTGAATAAAAGACTCATCAGATTTTAGGTAAGTGGCTACTACTTCAGGGTCAGCATCTAGTCCTGGCTCACCTTGTTCACCTTGGATACCCTGTAAACCCTCTGGACCTTGTTCACCGATTAAAGCTTTTACAAAATCTTCAGATGTAACAATAGTTTCTAGTACTTCTTCAACAGATACTGACTTACCATCCTCGCCTCTTTCTCCAGGGACACCTTGGTCACCTTTTAGATACTCCATGAATCGTTCATCGGACTTTAGGGTCGTAATTGTCTCTTCCAGAGAGGGTGGTGAGGGTAAGTTTGCTTTATTAGCTTCTTGTACTTCTAAAGTATTCTCAAGCTCAGCTAATTTAGACTTAAGCTCTAAATTTTCTTGTTCGATGGCTGTAAACTTACTATCAGCCCAATTCTTTACTTGCTCGGCTAATTTTACCAGAGCCTTTTCGTATTCCATGTATATTCTCCTGTCAGTAGCGACTAAATAATACGATAAACAATTATCCTCGAGGAATCTCCGTAGAAATCCCTCTGAGATAACGTTTACCTAAACACACCCTTCAACATTAAGTCTAGGGATTCTAAATCGATTGATTTATTTTCATTAGGTTTAGGTTCAGCAGCTGCATCTGGAGCTTTTGGCTCTGCAGGCTGAGGTGCAGGTGTAGGTTTCTCTGCAGCAATTTTCTTAGCTTCAGCTTCCTTGTCTTGGCGATCCGCAGTACGGATAGCAAGATCGGCATTCTGTTGCAGAGGTTGAATCTGCTGTTGAGAAACAAGTTGATCAGCTACTCCAGAAATTGGAGCAAGATCTAATCTAGCACGTGCTTCGTTTGGTTTCATGATACCGTTCTGTACAAGACCTTTTAGAGTCTCAGCTTGGTGCATACTTTCAGCACGAGCCAAGTCACTAATGTCAAATACTAACTCGTCATTCTTTTCTAATTTAAATGTGAACTCGAATGCTTGTTCAATAACTTGACAAACAGACAACAGACCAGTTGTTCTCCAACCGTATAGTAACTGCTCTAGGTTCGAGTAAGTAACACCTGAGTTCTCACCAAGGAGAATCGGAGGGATACCGAAAGCTTTAGCAATATCTTTTGTAGTAAAACCAAGTAACTGAATAACTTGACTTTCATTCGCTGATACACTTGTAGCTTGCCACTTCAAACCATTAGACAAAATAGGTGTTTGACCCTGACGCATTCTTTGAGACATCTCGTTCCAACGTTCACGCAAGCGAGAAGCCTGCTCAGACGTTAGATTCTGATCTGTTGTAATGACGCCAGAAGGTTGACCTTTGTTAATGTGGAAAGCTTCTTGTCCCTGACGCAACGCTGAACCCAATCCAATTGAGTTTGCATAAGAGTGAAGAGGAGCAAGAGCTTTTAGTGGATTCTGAGGATCAACCTCAAATCTACCGTGAACAATGTGACGCTGAGGAATGTACAATCTATCTTTGATAAAGTAATCGCCCCAGTAGTCAGCTAAATGTTTGTTTGCTTCAGAAAAGTTAACAGTATAAAATACACCACCATCAGCAGCCGTAACCATCTCAAAGTTTTGTAATGGGTGAACTGTTGTGCGTGTTCCCATGTCATCGTCTGCGAGGTCTCCCTCTTCAACATAACAAGCAAACTCACCACGAGTCAACAAACCATCTACCATAACTCCAACCAATTCTGCCCAAGACATATATTGATTAGGACGATTGACAACTTGAGACAATGGAGAGTTCATGTCTACTTCAATACCAGCACCATCAGGATTTCTCTTGATATGCTTAGTTGGAACTGCCATAAGTGCTCGTTTATACAAAGATATCGCAGCAGCTGCATCAGGGTTGTGATGATGCCTAGATCCAGGAGTGTATCCTTTCTGAAACCAGTCTGGATTGAAGTAAGCTGGGAACCAGCCTTCAGATGTATCCCAAGGTCCAGGACGTCCATTAGGTTGTCCAGTATAATCATTGGGAACATTACCAGCCTTATTGACGGAAGCGTCTCGTTTGAAGAGTTTATCTAATAAACCCATATGAGTACTCCTTCCGTGTTTTAAGGGTTATTGTCTCGACCACCTGGGAATATCTCAATGAGCTTACCAGTTAGAGCCACAGCAGCAGAAGCATTATCCACTACAATTGCTGATGGGTTAAAACAAACGTCGATAGCTGCGCCAGCTTTCTTCAAGGCGGCATAGTCTGCATCTTCTACTCTAATGAACTGACCAGCTAAGTATGTGTCTGTACCGTCAACTATTCTCTTCAGAGTGAACAAGTGATTTGGTACATCATACATGTGATCATGAGGTTCTGGATGAATAGGATGACCTGGACGTTTATCAGCAGGAGCAGAAGAACCTGAGCCACTACCTGAAGTAGCACCTGAGCCACTACCTGAAGTAGCACCTGAGCCAGTACCACCTGAGCCAGTACCACCTGAGCCAGTACCTGAACCAGTACTACCTGAGCCAGTACCACCTGAAGGTTGAGCAGCACCTGAGGCAGCTGCAGCTACAAAGTGGATTACTCGTGTTTCTTTAGAGCCATCCTGAGTCTTAGTCACATTAAATGTTACATCAAATGAACCATCGGCAGACGCTGTAACATTATAGTCGCCATCAGCAGCTTTAGTTACAGTGACACCAGCAGGAGGAGTAGGATCATCACCTAAGCTATATCCTGTACCAGCAGTGACAGTTACTCTGCAAGCTTTACCTGTAGTGATATTTACTGTATCATCCCAAGCAGCAAGAGCTGTACCACCAGTTCCATCAATAGGAGTAGGTGGAGCTGGAGGTGGAGCTATTGTGTCATCAGACAGCTCATCAGCTACAGCTTTTTTGTTTGTGTTTTCTTTTTTAGCCATTTATAAGTCATCCTTATGGATTAGTAGGTGCTGGAATATCCCAAGTGATCTTAGCAGATTTAATAGCAGCTACGTCAGTAGGGTCATTATCGGCATTATAGATACGCAGATTATGTTGTCCTGGAATATCTTGAAGTCGAGCAGGAGACACTCCGTTAGTTTCAGTAAAGTTCATAAGACTACCTAAGTTGGAATTCAATGTCATGGCACTAGTACCTGCTGGAATATTCCAGTTACCAACAATCTTACTATCATCAACAGTAATTAGAGTTAGCTTGAAATGTGTGTCAAAAGCAAAACCTTCACCTAAGAATGTACCAATATAACTACCAGTTTTAGTGTCAATAGCACCACTCCAAGTTAAACCCTTACCTGCTCTAACATTTTTTAGATCAGTAGGGGTAGTGGCTGTTAGAACTACTTCAGCATTTGCATTGACTGTTACTGTCAAACCAGTTAAATTAAGAGCATCAATAGCTTGCTTCAAGCCTTCTGCGTTCCTTACTGGTGTTAAAGCTTTCATATAGTCAACAGACACCGCATACTGCTTGTTCTTGTATACAAATGTCATACCTAATGTATTTACTGTAGGTGCAGTTGTAGCCTCAGGACTAGAACCACCAGCCACAGATACAGTTACGTTAGCAGCTGTTGTATGAGTAGAAACTGTCTGGTCTCCCATTAGAACACCTACAGCATTGGCTGATGGTAATCCACCATTGCCAGCACCACCGAACACAACTTCAGCTGGATCGTGAAGACCGCCTTTAGTTTGACCTGCAGCTGCTTCAAAGTCCAATGCAACATCGAACGGTGGAGGAGTGTCTACAAGATGACCAGAAGTAACTAGATCAGCAATGTCATCAGGATCGTTGAATGACATGTACTGACCTGGAGGATAAGTAATGTTTGAATCTTTAACAGTGATAGGTTTAACACTGAACACGTTTACGTATTCAACGTGAGCACCGCCTTTAGTAGCGATATTACCAGAACCTGTAGGACCAGACACCACTGGTGCTACTGGGTCAGCTTGTTGTACATCTAAGTCTACTGTCAAGTCTACTGGATCTGTTGCTGTATCTGCAGCATCTACTGACTGAGTTGCAGCCTTTTTATTGAGTAAGTCTTTTATTGCCATATTAGGCTCCTTATTAAATACTCAGCCAATAGCGTGAGTAGGTTATCTGATAGGACAAGCACCGCTAGCACATTCATCTTCAAGACCTAAGTCTGTTGCGTCTTCAATAGATGTGATTAGTGTTGTCTTTTCAATTAATTGTTCATATTGTTCTTTAGTAATTTCTTCCAGAGGAGCTTGACGGAAACCATGCTCACTATGTAATAAGAAAGATAAAGTCTTGTGATTATCAGCAAAGTTGTTGTACAAGTATTCTTTGATAGCAGGAAGTTCTTCCTTCTTGTAGTACACTGTACAGCTAACTGAGTTGTCACTCCACTCTGATTGAAGTCTACGTACTTGTTGCAGTAGATCCAAAGCAGACATATCTTTAGCTACGATAGTACCTTCTGGGTGAGCAAATGGGAATTCTACAACCATTGTTGAGTGATCTGGAGTTCCATCGAACTTGATCTGTTCCTCAACGTGATACCCATGATCTCTACAAACCTGAACCAAAGGATGACTAGAGGCAATCCTAATGCGTCGAATCATATACTTGGCATAAGCTGGATGAACTCCAGGTGTAACTCCAGGTAGTAACGAGAGTGTGCCAGATGGCTTCACCGTAGTGAGTTTGATACTCTCAGGGAATCCCTTCTGTTCTGAGTATACCTTATCGAACGCTCTCAGACCAACATATACATCAGATAACCATGAACGTTGCTCTTCAGTTGCTTGTAGGTAGCCTGTGACACCAAGACCCATTCTCATGTTCTTGTTTACAATCTCCTCAGTCTCCTCCAGACCTTTGGCTGGTAGGGCTAGTGAATGTTTCACAATACGGTATAACAAATTAGTAGCATCTTGAAGTTCAGCTTTGGACTTCATGTTAGGTAGAAATATTTCACCTAGAGCACATGTCTCAAAGTTGTTCAAAGATTGCTCTGCGCATGGATTGTATGCTACGACATCAGGGTCAGGATATTGAGTCTCACCTAAGCGTCCAACTTTGCGAGACAGCTCTAAGTTGATGAGACCATATGGTTCACCTTTACCTTCATAGCCAGACCAAAACTCTTCTGGCAGTTCAGTCTTACCATCCCAAACAATAGAGTTGTTAGACATAGCACGCCAGTTAGGAATATTACCTAAGTCCCAACGCTTAGCATTTAGATATTCTAAGTCGTCAGAGTCTCCGATAGCGATCTGAGCTGAGCGTCTTACGTTACCAGCTACCACGATAGAACCAATAATGTTCATAATGTCTAGTGCATCAATAGGACGTAACTTTTGACCCTTACGATTCTCTAGAACTTCAGAGATCTGATTGATACCAGTAACTAGAATCTCTGGACCTGAGGCAACTCCACCAAAACCTTTAATAGGAACACCGTATCCACGAATCAACTGAGTTGAATATGTGAAAGATGTCTTGCGATCTGCATAGAATGCAGCCTTCAATGTCTTAGCTAATAGCTGAACCCAACCTTCTCTAGTGTCTGGTACAATAAAATCTGCAGATGCCTCATCGAGTCTGATAGGTTTCTTGAACTTACGAGAAACTGGAGGTAGTTTGTTTACGTTCACCTTCTGAATGTTATAGCCTACACCAGCACCTAGCATTAGCATATCCATAGCCCAAGTGAATGGACGGACAGGCTGATCAACTACACAAGCAGCACAATTCTGTAGTGAAGGGAGACCATAGGTCTTCACAGTCTTAGTCCCGAGTTGCCATAAGAAACGACCAGCAACAGAAATCTTCAAGTCCATCATGTAGTTCTTCGCTCTCATGATTTCATCTTCAGAGAAACCTACGTGTAATTGTGTAAGTGATGCTGACAGAACTCGATCGATTGTATCTTCGAATTCTTCGGTCTTACCAGATCCTACGTCTCTTGCGTAAGTTCTTTTGTATGTTAGATATCCAACAGTTGAAAATGGGATATTATTCTTCAAACTACTCTCCTTGTAAAAATTGTTATTAATACTTATACTCTAGGATCCTCCGAAGAAGACCCTAGATAGAAGCACTAAACTAAGTTAGTATTTCAGTAGCACTAATTAAATAGCTACGTTTGAAACAGCAGCAGCTGTACCAGTACCACGGATCAAGCCCCAAGCAACAGGCATAATCATGCGCAAGGCAAGCATGTCTTGTTGGAACATTGAGTAACCTGGACCTTCAGCGTCAGGGTGACGTAGGTCTGGGTTAGGTGTAGCCAATGCTGCAGTTGTGCCAGCGTTAGCAACTTGTAATGTAGCTGTGTCAGAAGCCATGAAGTTTGGAGCATCGAATGCAGAAACGAAGTCAGCAGCGTCGATGATCAAGAACTTACCAGCAGTCATACGAGTTGTAACGATAACTTGCATACCTTGGAAACGGTTCTGTGCTAATTCATTAGCGAAAATGAATTGACCAGTTGCGTTCATTTGGCTAGCAAGACCCATGTGATCCATTGGGTTCATAATGATAACAGGCTTGCTGAAAGCATTGGCTTGAACCATTGGGCTGATAGCTAGACGAATCTTAGCTAACAAGTCTTGAGCTGTCTTAACACCAGAAGCGTCGATGGCTGTGATACCATTCAACAAACCAGCTGGGCGAGCAGCAACACCAACACCAGCAGCTACAGAGTCCAATACTTTAGAATCTAACATCTCAGCTGTGTCGTTCAAGATAGCCTGACGAACCAAACCTTCGATAGCTGGAGTTGAACGCTCAAGGATCTCAGATGTGAATACAGTGATCACACCTAACTTGTAGCGGTCAAAACGCTTGCTTGAGAAGCCAGCCTTCTTAACTGGAATCGCAACACCTTCACCAACGAACTCGCCTGACAAATCGCCTGTTGACAATGCGCCACGGTAAGGAACAGTGATGTAGCCTGCGCCTCCGAAGTCAAGACGTGTACCAAGAGCTGCTAATGTTGGAACAATAGACACACCTGTTAAACGCTCAACGAAATCACCATAAGCTTGGCGAACTAATTCAGCAGCCCAGCCTTGTTGACCAGTTGTAGCAACTAATGGGTTCAAACCATTGATGTTTGCTTTCTCTTTGTAAGACTTAGTAACAGCGAATGTACCAGAGTCTTCACCATACAACTCAGCAGCAGCTTGTAATGGAGAGATACGGTCTACGTGTGCCTTCATAGCAACGATAGCTTGTTTCTCGAAACCAAAGTCAGAAGCTTGCTTGTTCTTGATGAATGCTGGAGCTGATTTGTTCAACAAAACTTGCTCAGCCTTCTCTAATTGATCAACTTTAGCTTGATCTTGCTCGATTGACTTAGTCAATGTTTCGATAACTTCAGCAGAAACGTCTTCACCGTTAGCTGCGCTGTTTACCAATGTTGAAAGTTCTTCTTTCTTTGATGCGATGGCTGATTTAGCCATTTCAATTTTCTGTGCAATAGACATATTTACTTCCCTAAAAGTTTTTGTGCCAATTTAACGGCATCTAAAAGTTGTTTATCTTCAATTCTGTTCTCAATATTAAATACTGAGTCAGAATGATTCTTTGTGCTAGGTTTATGATCAGCTAATAAAGCTTTCGCTTTGTCTAACGCCACAGAAACGGGACTAGGTGTATCATCATCGAGATCAAAGTCTGAATCGACTCCCTCGAAAGATACTAAAGACTTCACTACGTCTTCGCTGATAGCCATGGACTTAGCAATCCTAATGGCATTTTGATTAGCGGGCACACTAACTAGTGAGACCTCACGTAATACTGCTTTGTGAATAATAGAACCACGACGTGGCTTACCATTCGCATCCTTACGCTTCTCTGCGGATTTAACTGCAAACCCAACAGAAGTTGCATTAAGTATACCAGCCTCAACTAGAGCGTTTGCGTATTTCAGCACATCACTCACAGGTGGAGCTAAGGTTAGATCAGCAACAGTTTCAAATCCACCATTAGCACGCTTACGTGTTGTAATGTTAGACCACTTACCAACTGGTTGCTTATGATCATGTTGTAGTAGGGCGATAGGGTTCTTACTGAACTCGTCAAATTCCCAACCATGTTGTTTTACAATATCGCCATCTCTATCTTCATCATCTGTTGAGATAATGAATCTATAGGTAGGAGACTGAGTACCGTGTATATGTTCGACAGGAGATGATAGTCCTTTTTGAATAATTTCCAT
>JACCDN010954829.1_pt1 | contig 14799 bp, 12 predicted proteins | sample 7441691 | NCBI WGS metagenome assembly JACCDN01 (sample SAMN15323439, study PRJNA562643) | freshwater metagenome | isolation source: river surface water | place: USA:Blue River Watershed | collected 2017-08-16
GAGTGCCACTTCATCTTTTCTATTATGAAGACTACACGATCAAGCAGATAGGCGATATTCTTGGTAGCCCAGAGGCAACCATCAAGATTCGACTAAAAAGAGGTCGAGAGAAGCTTAAAAAGGTAATTGAGGGGAAGGGATAATAATGATGGACAAAAGAACATACAAAAAAGAAGTTGACAGTTTCTGTGATGATAAATTTAAGCTTACGGCTGAGGATATCCTTAAGGCTGCAAGCGAGAAGTCGCAGGCGCGTGTCGATGACATTTCGGGAGTGACGAAAAAAATGAAAATAAAGAAACTTATTTCAATAGTTGCAGTCTGCTTAGTAACAGTGGGTGCAATAGGAGTGGTGTCAGCAGCAGCTGCTGGATTTGGTCCACTAACAAGTCTTTTTAATATAAGCGCTATGATTCAGTCGCAGGAGGACATAAGAAACGCGCATGAAGACGCCATCTCTGCAAGTCTTGCAGAACAGGGCTACCTAATGAACATTAGCGAGACACAGGTAGTGGGTGACTTTGAAGTTACTCTTGAGGGAATAACAGGTGACTGGTCTAACCTCCAAATGGTTTACACCATTAAGTGTAATGATGAGGAATATGTTGCAAACCACAGCAGACTAAATATGACATATTATGGAGGCGCAAGTGAAGAGCAGTATGCTAACCGTATCGACTTGGTTGATTGGGAGTCACTTGATTCGCTTGAAGGTTATTTTATCTACGATACAGGGTATGCAGTTCAGTCACCTGACGACCCTTCTGTCTACATTTTGACTTGTGGTGTGTACCCAACATTTGTAGAAGCAGGTGCAACAATTTGTACTGAGATTAGAAGTATTCGTGAGACGGATGATACGTATATAAACTATGAAAACGAAGAAGTCATGCTCAATTGTGCTTTTTCTTTCGTTCTTCCAGAGGATATGAGTTCATTTGCGGATACCTCTGTAATTTCTCACAGCTATGAGAATGCACCTATAATCATGGGAACTCATTCAGTGGAATACCATATGACGTATGTTGAATTTAGTGAGGAATCAACTTATATAGAAGCTGAGTTCTACTACGAAGGTACGGATCTTGAATACATCAATGAAGACTTCTGGGGAAATTACGATGCGGCTGGAGAAGCTCATCAGTCAACAACCTGTGACATGCGTCTGGTAGTTGACGGAGTAGAGTATGAGCCAATTGAACTTGGAGGCGTATATGGTGACCCTTCAGGTCTACGTAGAGGTATGGTGAGATTTCCTGCTATAGATATAGAAAATGCTTCTTCCGTAACATTGACTTATCCTGGATCCTTTTATGTAATATTGGGTGAATACGACGGCGTTGAAGAAACCATCGTATCTGAAGGAACTAACGTATCTGAAGGAACCAACACAGAGGCAAACCCAACTGTCATTTCTCACAGCTATGAGAATGCACCTCTATTACTGGGCACGCATAATGTGGAATACCATGTGACATATGTTGAATTTAGTGAGGATTCAACTTATATAGAAGCAGAGTTCTACTACGAAGGTACGGATCTTGAATACATCAATGAAGACTTCTGGGGAAATTACGATGCAGCTGGTGAAGCTCATCAGTCAACAACCAGTGATATGCGTCTGGTTGTTGACGGAGTAGAGTATGAACCAATTGAGCTTGGAGGCGTATATGGCGACCCTTCAGGCCTTCGTAGAGGTATGGTGAGATTTCCTGCTATAGATATAGAAAATGCTTCATCCATAGCTTTGATTCTTGATGAACAGTTCTACTTAATTCTGGGGGAATTCTAATTTGATGGAGATTTGAATGACTTCACTTAATAGATGTAAGTAATCTCTATAAGCCTTCTTATAGACTTACAAATTTATCTCGATGGAATAGTTGAAAAATACAGATTGAATTTCTTCATTAATTATCTCTCTTATACAAAAAGAGCTTCTTAGAAATAAGAAGCTCTTTTCTATTACTTATTAATTAATGGATGTTATTTAAACATAGCTAAATCACTTTTGGGCGTATCAGCTGTTTAATATAGCACCAGAAGCACCACTTGATACAATTGCTGCATAGCGCTTAAGATAACCAGACAGCTGTTTTTGCTTTGGTTCAAAGTTCTTCATGCGATTTGCTAGTTCTTCATCAGAAACCTTAAGTTCAATGCGATTCTCTGGAATATTAACGTAAATGATGTCTCCGTTCTCAACAACTCCAATTAATCCACCGCTTGCCGCTTCTGGTGAAACGTGACCAATACAAGCACCTCTGGTAGCTCCGCTGAACCTTCCATCTGTAATCAAGACAACACTACTTCCAAGTCCCATGCCCATTATTGCGGAAGTGGGATTAAGCATTTCACGCATACCTGGGCCGCCTTTAGGACCTTCATAACGGATAACGACAACATCTCCTGCTACAATTTTTCCGGAATTGATAGCAAGCTGTGCGTCTTCCTCACAATCGAAGACCTTTGCAGGACCCTCGTGTACAAGCATTTCAGGAAGTACAGCAGAACGTTTTACGACGCTTCCTTCAGGAGCAAGATTACCTTTTAATACTGCTATGCCACCGGTTTCGCTATATGGATTATCAATAGATCTGATGACATCCGTGTTGAGATTTAATGAATTCTTGATGTTCTCTCCCACGGTTTTTCCAGTTACAGTCATGCACTCGGTGTTAAGAAGTCCTTTTTTATTCAATTCATTCATAACAGCGAAAACACCGCCGGCTTCGTCAAGATCTTCCATATATGTTTTTCCAGCAGGAGCGAGATGGCAAAGATTTGGCGTCTTAGCGCTAATTTCGTTTGCTATATCAAGGCTGATTTCTATACCACACTCATTCGCTATTGCTGGCAAATGAAGCATAGAGTTTGTTGAACAACCGAGAGCCATATCAACAGTTAAAGCGTTCATAAAAGCTTCTTTTGTCATTATGTCGCGAGGGCGGATGTTGTTTTTCAACATTTCCATTACCGCTGCGCCTGCGTGCTTCGCAAGCTCAATACGTGCAGAATAAACCGCTGGAATTGTTCCATTTCCTTTTAGTCCCATACCGAGAGCTTCCGTAAGACAGTTCATGGAATTAGCCGTATACATGCCCGAGCAGGAACCACAGGAAGGGCAAGCCTTGCACTCGTATTTTTTTAGCTCGTCCTCCGTGATATTACCTGCATTGAATTTTCCAACTGCTTCAAATAACGAAGAAAGACTCGTTTTTTCTCCGTTGACTCTTCCTGCAAGCATAGGTCCTCCGCTTACAAAAACGGTGGGAACGTTAACCCTTGCTGCTGCCATTAGAAGTCCAGGAACGTTCTTATCACAGTTTGGAACCATAACAAGAGCGTCAAATCCATGAGCTAGAGCCATTGCCTCAGTTGAGTCTGCAATAAGATCGCGGGTTACAAGGGAATATCTCATCCCCTCGTGACCCATGGCAATACCATCACAAACAGCAATAGCAGGGAATACAACTGGAGTTCCACCCGCCATGGCAACGCCTAGTTTTACTGCATCAACGATCTTGTCTAGGTTTATGTGCCCCGGAACAATTTCATTATATGAACTTACTATTCCAACCATAGGTCGTTTTAGTTCTTCATCAGTTAATCCAATGGCGTGATATAAAGCACGGTGTGGTGCATTATGAGCTCCGAAAATAAGTGAATCGCTGTTCATGCTATCTCTCCTTAATTTTTAGAATAATCGAACGGTTTTCTAATTAGTTATTGATGAGTTTATCCTCGTCGCTCCAGCTATATAACTTGCGGATATCAGCACCAACGATCTCACTTGGGTGCTCACTAGCAATCTTTCTCATAGCATTGAAATGAACCTGTGAGCCGGATTCGGACATATCAAGTAGGAAATCCTTTGCGAAAGTACCATCCTGAATATCCTTAAGAACCTTCTTCATTGCTTTCTTTGTATCGTCAGTGATAATTTTAGGACCAGTAATATAATCACCGTATTCTGCAGTATTTGATACAGAATATCTCATTCCTGCAAATCCACTCTGATAAATAAGATCAACAATAAGCTTCATCTCATGAATACACTCAAAATATGCATTTCTTGGATCGTATCCAGCTTCAACAAGGGTTTCATATCCAGCCTGCATAAGAGCACATACACCGCCACAAAGAACAGCCTGCTCACCGAAAAGGTCTGTTTCAGTTTCTGTACGGAAATTTGTTTCGAGAACGCCGGCTCTTGCACCACCAATACCTAGAGCATATGCAAGTCCAATCTCTAAAGCATCTCCTGTAGCGTCTTGTTCTATTGCAATAAGACATGGAACACCCTTGCCTGCCTGGTATTCGCTTCTTACAGTATGTCCAGGACCCTTAGGAGCAACCATGATAACGTTAATGCTCTTTGCTGGCTTGATACATCCGTAGTGGATATTAAAGCCGTGAGCAAATGCAAGAGTTTTGCCTTCTGTAAGATTAGGCTCGATGCTTTCCTTATAAATCTTTGCCTGCTTCTCATCATTTGTAAGAATCATGATGATATCAGCTGCTTTGGTTGCTTCTGCTACAGTCATAACAGACAATCCCTGTTCTTCTGCCTTTGCCCAGCTCTTGCTTCCCGCATAAAGACCGATGATTACTTTAACTCCACTGTCTTTTAGGTTAAGAGCGTGTGCGTGTCCCTGAGAGCCGTAGCCGATAATAGCTACTGTCTTACCCTCTAATTTTTGTAGATTGCAGTCTTCCTGATAGTAAATCTTTGACATAATGTTACCTCTTTCTTTTTAGTTATATTTTTACTTGTCTTATTGTTGTGTTTCCGCGTTCCAATGAAGCAACGCCTGTTCGGCAGATTTCAAGTATCGAGAAGTCGCGCATAAGGTCAATAAAAGCGCTTATTCTCCGTGTGCTTCCCGTAAGCTTCAAAATTACCGAATCTCTTGTATAATCTACGGTTTCTGCGCCGTAGGAATCTGCAGTATCTCGAACAGCGGGACGATTCTCAGGGTCATTTCTTATCTTAATAAGAAGCAGTTCGAAGCCTACCGAGTCCTTTGCTGTAAGCTCCCTTACAACGCAGACATCTTCAAGCTTGGAAAGTTGATCTGCCAATTGACGCTTCTCCGTGTCATCGCCGAAAGAAGTTACGGTAATTCTCGAAAACTCATCGGTCTCCGTTTCACTTACGCTGAGAGAACGAATGTTGAATCTTCGTCTTCTGAACATACTTGTGACTCGGTTCAGCACCCCGTATTTGTTTTTTACTAGTACTGCCATAGTAAACTCATGCACGTAAATCATCCTCCTTTACAATAATGTCATCTATAGCGCCTCCCGGAGGAAGCATTGGTAGAACAAATTCATCCTTATCAATAACACACTCTATTAGATATGGGCCTTCGTAGGAAAAAGCCTTTTCGAGCGATGTCTTAAGTTCTTCTATGCTTGTCGCCCGAACGCCTTCGCCACCAAAAGCTTTTATCAAAGGTACGAAGTCAGTTTTCCTTTCGAGTATGGTGTTTGAATAATGCTTATCAAAGAACAGTGTCTGCCATTGACGTACCATTCCTAACACACCGTTATTAAGCAACACGATTACGAGAGGAATCTTGTAGGAAACAGCTGTTGAGAGTTCCTGAAGGGTCATTCCGAAGCTGCCGTCACCAGTAACAAGTACTGCATGTTCTCCTGTGCCCATTTGCGCACCTATGGCTGCACCCATACCAAACCCCATTGTGCCAAGACCTCCGCTAGTAATGAACTTTCGGCTACTCTTGAAATTTAGATACTGTGCTGCCCACATCTGATGCTGTCCTACATCTGTAGCTATGGGAGTTTCTGGCTTCAGATAGTCATTTAGCGTCTCTATGATCCTAAAAGGAGTCATGCCTTCGCGCTTATCCGTGTTCTTAGCTTCTTCTTCTCGGAGACTATCAACAGTTTTCCACCACTCTTCATGTTTTATGGGAGAAAGGTTATCAATGAGTTTTCTTAATGAAACCTTTACATCTCCTCGAATAGCATGGGCAGGGGAGATTATTTTCGATAATTCCGAACTGTCAACATCGATATGTATAATCTTTGAGTTCTTCGCGAACTTCTCTCTGTTTCCAGTAACTCGGTCATTAAACCTAACACCGAGTGATATGATACAGTCTGCTCTGTGCATTGCCATTGACGAAGCATAATGGCCATGCATACCCTGCATTCCCAGGAATCGCGGATGATCGGTAGGAATACCTGAGATTCCCATAAGAGAGCAACCGAGAGGAGCATCAATTAAATCCGCAAGTTCCAGAAGTTCATCTTCTGCATTGGAAGAAATAAGTCCGCCACCGAAATAAATAAAAGGTCTTTCGGAGGTGGCAATACATTCCGCAGCTTCTCTTATTCTATTATCATCTGCCTGCCTGCGTTCATCGGGAACAGAAGGCGCTTGAGGCTCATAGTCACATTTTGCCATCTGAATATCCTTAGGTATATCAATTAGGACAGGTCCCGGTCTGCCAGAAGAAGCTATTTTGAAAGCTTCGCGAATTGTATCGGCGAGTTCCTCAACACATCCAACAACATAATTGTGCTTGGTAATCGGAAGCGTTATACCTGTAATATCAATCTCTTGAAAACTGTCCGAACCAAGGTGTGAAGATAAAACATTACCTGTAATAGCAACCATAGGCACCGAATCAAGATAAGCGGTTGCAATTCCTGTTACTAGATTGGTGGCGCCTGGACCTGATGTTGCTATAACAACACCAACCTTTCCAGTGGTTCTCGCATAGCCGTCCGCGGCATGAGAAGCTCCTTGCTCGTGAGCAGTAAGAACATGAGTGAGCTCATCGCGATATTTATACAGGGAATCATAAACATGTATGATTTGTCCTCCTGGATATCCAAAAACAACGTCGCAACCTTGTTCAATCAGGGTTCTTACAACAATATCTGCTCCTGATAATATCATGTTACATTCCTCCTATCTTAAATGATTCATTATTAGCTTTCCGCATTCTTTGCACCCGATTCGTATAAACTTTTCTGATTCGTTCTTATCAGAAGGCATAGTATCTGCCGTACGGTAGCCTTTGTCTAGTACCTCGAAAACAGCATTCTCAATTGACTGTGCCTCAGTAGTCATATCGAAGCTATATCTGAGCATCATTGCGGCGGATAGAATCGTTCCAATTGGGTTTGCGATATCAGTTCCAGCAATATCGGGAGCTGAACCGTGAATAGGCTCGTACAGACCGCAAGTTGTTGCGCCTAGTGAAGAAGAAGGTATCATACCGATTGAACCTGTAATCATAGACGCTTCGTCAGAAAGAATATCCCCGAACATGTTCTCCGTAACTATTACATCAAACTGTGATGGATTTCTTACAATCTGCATAGCACAGTTGTCTACTAGCATGTCGGTAAGCTCCACTTCCGGATATTCATCGGCTATCCTGTGCATAACGCTTCTCCAAAGACGACTCGAATTTAGAACGTTACTCTTTTCCACCGAGCATAGTTTCTTGTTTCGCTTGAGCGCTGTTTCAAAGCCTATTCGGCCGATACGCTCGATTTCCGACTCTGTGTATCTGAGAATATCGGTAGCTGTGTTTTCTCCGTCAATAACTTCAGTCTTATGCTCTCCAAAATATATCCCACCAATAAGTTCCCTTACAATAATAAAATCGATTCCTTTATCCAGAATAGCCTTCTTAAGTGGTGATGAATCCGCAAGTTGCGGCCATATCTTGGTTGGGCGGTTATTGCTATATACTTGCATTCCTGCACGAAGACGGAGAAGCCCTTTTTCTGGGCGCATTTCAGGAGAAACGTTGTTCCATTTATCACCGCCAACTGCTCCAAGCAGTACACTGTCGGATTTAATGCACTTCTCAAGCATATCTTGTGGAAGTGGATCTCCGTACTTATCGATGGCACAGCCGCCCATATCCACATCGGTATATGAAAAAATGTGTCCATAGATTTCCGCGATTTTGTTAAGAACAACCAGAGCCTGTTCTACTATCTCGGGACCTATTCCGTCGCCACGGATAACTGCTATATTCTTATTCATTATCGGCCTCCTTTAATGATGCAAGAAGTCCGCCCTTCTTGATAATATTCTGAATAAACGGAGGGAAAGGCTGTGCAGTATAGATCTTTCCTGTAGTCTTATTATTGATTTCACCAGTATCGAAATTAACAGAGACCTCATCACCAGCGCTGATTTCTTCTGCTGCTTCCTCACACTCGAGAATAGGTAAGCCGATATTAATTGCATTTCGATAGAAAATTCTTGCAAAGCTTTTTGCGATTACACAGCTTACTCCACAGGTCTTAATGACAAGAGGTGCATGTTCTCTTGACGAACCGCATCCAAAATTCCAGCCAGCAACTATAAGGTCGCCTTCTTTCACATTCTTTACAAAATCCTTATCAATATCCTCCATGCAGTGAAGGGCAAGTTCAGCAGCTACCGGAGTATTAAGATAGCGTGCAGGAATAATGACATCGGTATCAACATTGTCCTTGTATTTAAATACTTTACCTTGTGTATTCATTATTACTGAACCTCCTTGTATTCCGTTATGAAGCCTGTAAGCGCGCTAGCAGCCGCTGTAAAAGGTGAAGACAGATAGACTTCACTTTCTGTATGGCCCATTCTTCCAACAAAATTTCGGTTTGTTGTAGAAACACAGCGTTCTCCAGCTGCAAGAATACCCATATAGCCTCCAAGACATGGTCCGCAGGTAGGGGTAGACACTACTGCACCTGCATCGATAAATGCGGTAACATATCCTCGCTCTATGCAGTCGCGGTAGATCTGCATTGTCGCAGGGATTATGATGCAACGTACGTTTTGAGCTACCGTTTTACCATTTAGTATTTTGTATGCAGCCTCCATATCTTCCATTCTTCCGTTTGTGCAGCTTCCGATAACAACCTGGTCAATCGTTATGTCGTGAAGTTCCTCTGCATTTCTTGTGTTTTCCGGAAGGTGAGGGCAACTTACAGTTGGCTTTATCTTCGAAAGGTCAATCTCGTAGACTTTGTCGTATTTTGCGTCCTTGTCGGCTTCGAATACAACAGGCTTTCTCTCGCAGCGGTTTGTCATGTACGCTTGTGTTATTTCGTCTACAGGAAAAATTCCATTTTTCGCACCAGCTTCTATTGCCATGTTACAAATACAGAGACGGTCGTCAATAGAGAGGTTTTGCACACCATCGCCAGAAAATTCCATACTTTTATATAATGCTCCATCAACACCAATATTTCCGATAATTGAAAGGATTACATCTTTGCCACTGCAGTTATAAGGCAACTTTCCAGTCAGATTAAAACGAATAGCGGAAGGGACTTTGAACCAAGCCATACCTGTTGCCATACCTGCCGCCATATCTGTGCTTCCAACTCCTGTTGAGAAAGCACCGAGAGCTCCGTAAGTACAGGTGTGACTATCAGCTCCGATTACGCAGTCGCCAGCTGTCACTACGCCCTGCTCTGGAAGAAGAGCGTGTTCAATTCCCATTTTTCCAACATCATAGAAATGACTAATGCATTGACAGTTTGCAAATTGTCTACAGGTTTTCGATTGTTCTGCCGCCTTAATATCCTTATTAGGAACAAAGTGGTCAAGAACGATTGCGATACTATCCTTGTTAAAAACTTTATCGAAGCCCGCTTTTTCAAACTCATTCACGGCAACGGGTGTTGTAATATCATTTCCAAGAACAAGATCAAGCTTTGCGCTGATGAGCTGTCCTTCGCTCACATAATCAAGCCCTGCGTGTGCGGCAAGAATCTTTTGAGTCATTGTCATTCCCATTAGTCATTTCCTCCTTTTGTCATATTGTTATAAGCACTAAGAAGTGCGTTTGTACTTGCCTTGATAATATCAGTATCGGTACCTGCACCCCAGAACATTTCGCCTTTATCATTTTCGATTCCAATATATGAAGCGGCTACACTCTGAGAATCCTCACCCTGCATACTATGCTGAGTAAATACCTGAAGCAGGTAATTGTCGCCTGTGTATGCTTTTAGTGCATTGCTCACGGCACTTAATGAACCGTTACCTTCTCCCTCAAGTTCTGTTTCGATACCATTTTGCATAAAAGAGATATTAATCTTTACGGAATTATTCTCACGCATGAAATCGAAGTCTGTTACTGAGATGTTTCCATCAACGTTGAGATAATTATCTGTGAAGATTTTGAGTACTTCTTCTGGCTTCAATTCCTTGTGCTCACGGTCGGAGATACCCTTGCACAGATAGCTAAGATGTTCACGCATTTTCGGTGGAAGTATGTATCCGTACGTGTATTCAAGCAAATAGCCTATTCCGCCCTTGCCTGATTGAGAATTAACGCGTATCACATCTGAATCATATGTGCGTCCGATATCCTTTGGATCAATTGGGATATACGGTACGGACCACTCGTTCAGTTTATTCTTGCTTCTGTATTTCATTCCTTTTGCAATAGCATCCTGATGGCTTCCAGAAAAAGCCGCAAACACAAGGGATCCTGCGTATGGTGCTCTAGCATAAACATTCATGCGCGTGCACTTTTCGTATTTATCCACTAAGTATGGAATATCGGAAAAATCAAGCTTAGGGTCGACACCGTGCGCATACATATTCATAGCAAGAGTGATAATGTCCACATTTCCAGTTCTCTCTCCGTTTCCGAAAAGAGTACCCTCTACGCGGTCAGCCCCCGCTAATAGTGCAAGTTCTGTATCCGCTACGCTTGTGCCTCTGTCATTATGAGGGTGAAGAGAAAGCGTTACAAACTCTCTGTATTTTAGGTTTCGACTCATATATTCCACCTGGCTTGCATAAATGTGAGGCAAACTCATCTCAACTGTTGCAGGTAAATTAATGATAACATTATTCGTTGCCGAAGGCTCAAGAATATCTAGAACAGCATTGCATACCTCAAGAGCGTATTCAGGCTCGGTTCCAGTGAAACTCTCAGGAGAATACTCAAAGCGGAAATTTCCTTCGTATTCTGTGGACAGTTTCTTGACGAGTTTAGCTCCATCTATTGCTATCTGCTTGATTTCGTCCTTTGATTTCTTAAAAACCTGATTACGCTGTGCAACACTTACGGAATTATAGAAATGGATAATTGCACTAGGAGCACCCTTGCAGGCTTCGAAGGTCTTGCGGATTATATGTTCGCGGCACTGTGTAAGAACCTGAACTGAAACATCAGAAGGAATCATATTCTTATCTATAAGTGTACGCAAAAACTCGTATTCCGTATCGCTAGCAGCAGGGAATCCAACCTCTATTTCCTTGAATCCTACATCAAGTAAAACCTTGTAGTATTCGATTTTCTCCTCAAGACTCATAGGAATGATGAGGCTTTGATTTCCGTCTCTCATATCCACACTGCACCACACAGGTGGCTTCTCTATGTGATCGCGTTCTACCCACTTATTACTTTTTTCGGGAGAAGGGAAGTATCCTATCTTGTATTTACTTGCATTCATCATGTTAAATATTGCCCCTTTCCGCTATTACATCAATCTCAACTAAAACATCTTTTGGGAGTCTAGAAGCCTCCACGCAGGAGCGAGCCGGCTTTCCAGTGAAATATTCTCCGTATACTTCATTAAATCTCGAAAAATCACTCATATCACTCAGATAGCAAGTGGTCTTTACAACAGTTTCAAGGCTTCCGCCAGCTGCAGAAAGAACGGCTTTAATATTCTTGCAAACCCTATGAGCCTGCTCGTCGATAGTTTCTCCGACGACTGCTCCTGTATCAGGGTCAAGCGCGATCTGGCCTGAAGTAAAAATCAGACTACCCATGCAAACTGCCTGTGAATATGGACCGATGGCCTTAGGAGCTTTATCTGTAGAAATTCTCTCAATCATGTCATTATCCTCACTTACTTAAAATATTTTGAATCCTTCATTACGAAGGGCATCTGTTATTGTTTGAATATGCTCGTAATCTCTTGTTTCTATCTCTATTCTAAGGAAACATCCGTTTACGCTCTCTGTATTACCTTTCTCGTAATGCACGCCGGTTACATTTGCACCGTTGTCAGCAATGATTTTGGATATATCCTTCAGCTGACCGGGCTTATCGATAAGTTCAATCAAAAGGCTTGATGAACGTCCCGATTTAAACAAGCCACGTTCTATTACTCTTGAGAGACTAGTTACGTCGATATTTCCGCCTGAAACTATGCAGACAACACGTTTTCCTTTCAGAGGGAACTTATCAAACATAACTGCCGCAACGGAAGCAGCACCTGCGCCTTCAGCAATCATTTTTTGCTTTTCGATAAGTCCGAGTATTGCTGATGATACCTCGTCATCTGTAACTAATGCTAATTCGTCAACATATTCGTTCACATATTTGAACGTGTTCTCTCCAGGCTTCTTCACGGCAATACCATCAGCTATCGTATGAACGTGTTGGAGACACTCGATTTTGCAGTCTCTAACCGAATTGAACATGCTAGCGGCACCAGCAACTTGAACTCCATAGATTTTCACAGAAGGCTTTATCTGTTTTGCGGCAAATGCTATACCTGATATTAGTCCGCCGCCACCTACAGGAACCACGATAGCGTCAATGTTTTCCAATTCATTGAGAACCTCAAGAGCTATCGTCCCTTGCCCGGCAATCACATCCTCATCGTCAAACGGATGAATAAAAGTATAGCCTTCGCTTTCTTTTAGCTGTAAAGCTTTCTGATGTGCGTCATCGTAGCATCCCTTTACAAGGCATACGTCCGCACCAAAGCTCTTTGTCGCCTCTATTTTCGAAATAGGAGCTGTGTCGGGCAGACAGATAAGAGACTTTATTCCACTCTTTGTCGCTGCAAGGGCAACTCCCTGGGCGTGATTTCCCGCCGAACAAGCTACCACACCTTTCGCTTTTTCTTCATCAGACAACAACGAAATTTTATATGCGGAACCTCTGATTTTAAAAGATCCCGTGATTTGTAAGTTTTCCGGTTTTAGGTACAACTCGCATTCGGGTGCTATACCGTATGCGCGAACAAGTGAAGTCTCGCGGATGATGTTCTTCAGGACAGATTGTGCATCAAAAACCTTGTCAAGAGTTAACATAATTATTTCACCTTTCTTTTTTCTGTCTGCTTCAGAAGGGGTAAAAACAAAACACCCGTCTCAAAGCTTTTACTTTGAGACGGGTGTAACAATTTCTAATACACTCGCGGTACCACTCAAATTGCGAATAATAAAATTCGCCACTCTTCGAAGTCTATCAACTTCTATGCACTAACGCAGCATACGCGAGAAACGCCTACTCTGGTAAAACCATTTTGAGTCTCCGGCTCAGAAGGGATAAGTCATTAAGGATAAGTCATACCGATTCGCACCAACCATCGGTTCTCTGAAAAGCTTTAACCTTGACCGTCTTCGTCATCGCCTTTATATTCGAAGTCAATCAACCTCTATGCACTAACGTAACATTCACGGGATTCCCTACTTAGCATAAGCTATTCAAGTCACCAACTCAGAGGTGAGAGGTCTTAAAAGTATTACATACCGATTCACATCAAACATCGGCTTTCTGAAATGCGTTAACCTTGACCATTCCTCGTCACAGTTTTTATAGATTTTTGATATTAAGTTTTGCTCATTCTGTCACGTGCATATTGATTTGTCAACCATTATTCTTAGAAATATGCAAAATCATTAATTTTAGTAATAGTATTTTGAATCTTTTATCTTAAAACTAAAACAACTAGGGGTATGTCGATCTTTGAGCTTTGATTTTCGAGCACTAATCGAAAAGGAAGATTAATAGCGTAATATCCTGGTGATGATGCAACATCTATAATACTCAGCTAATTCTATTTCATTGAGCACAGCTGTTTCTAATACAATCTGAAACTTATCCTGTGTGCTCCACTTATCTGCTGTTTTGAACTTTGTTGTAGATGAAATGCCATTTTTTCTTAGCTTTATCTCTCCATCTATATATTGTATTTATACTTATGCCTGTCTCTCTTGCTAAATCTGATGCACTGGTTTCCCCGGTAATCAATCTGGTAACAATTGAATCCTTCAGTTCTTGACTATAACTTGCCATAGTAATCCACCTTTCCGATGATAGTTAAACCTATCATATATTATTTAGGTTACTGTGACAACAATCCTACCACACAGGGCAAAGGAGTGTGATTGTATGTTGAATATAGGAAGTCTTATTTTGGGTGTTTGTGCTTGACTGTTTGCAGTTTTGGCAATTTCAACATCTAAAGCATTGGAGTTGTCAAGAAGAAAAATAGCAGCAAATCATCCCATTTTCAAATAAGTTATCGGGTAAATATTGAGACATATCGTCAATTTCTCCATTTACTAACTTATAAAGAATTTCATATATTGTCATATCATATTCATAAAATGTATCCGACTCACCATAAACCAGAATACTCCATTTGCCGTTTTCGATTCTCCAATAGAAAACGGTACCATTATCGCATTGCGCCCAAGGTAAAATACACTTTTCCCCCGGGTAAAATTCAAAAGGGTAGCCCTCGTTGCACTCCGGAATATAATGGTTTTGCATTATAATATCATGTTCAAAGCCTTCTTTTACAAACAAATACGAAGCTTTTATCTCATCAACCATATCATTCCAGCTCGGCTCAAACGGCGAAACAAACCATATATAGTCATTTATTCCGTCGCATTTGCAGTTTTTAAAGAAATTAAGATCGGATTCCGGAAATCCCTCTGAGAGTACTATGTTAAATTTATCAGCCGTGACATATTCTTGAGGTTCACCGGAAAAAAGCTTATTTAATTCGTTTTCATAATTAATCATAGCTAAAGAATAC
>JACCDN010544656.1_pt1 | contig 14792 bp, 11 predicted proteins | sample 7441691 | NCBI WGS metagenome assembly JACCDN01 (sample SAMN15323439, study PRJNA562643) | freshwater metagenome | isolation source: river surface water | place: USA:Blue River Watershed | collected 2017-08-16
ATGATAAACTAATTTACGTTTATTATAATGTTGAAAACAAACATAAGAATCTAAAACTTCATAATTAGCAATATTGATTGGTTCTTGTAAATAAATTTCGATATTATCAGAAATTAAATCAAGTAATTTAGTTAAATTTTGATTATCAGAAATAACAAATAATTGCGTACAATTTAAATTTTGTAATAATTCAATGTTATTATCAAAATCAAAATTATGTAAATCAATTTGAATTTTATGATATTTATTAAAAAAATTGTTTGAAATTTCTTTTTTTAATAATAAAATATTTAAATTGTTTAAGCAGAACATAAAATAATAACTTTAATATATATTTAAGTTATTATATAATATTTGTGACGGATGAATAACATGCAAAACTTTATATAAATTCTAATAAAATAGTATGAAATACCAGAAAATAAAAAATATTATTAGTCAAACGAAAAATAGATATTTACCAAAAATAAAACAAAAAAAACAAGAAAATCATATATTTAACATGAATTTTAATCAAGAAATAATAATTAATATGAAATCTGAAAAATCAGTAACGATATATTATTCGACAAAACCAAATATTTCTGAAACAACGTATCAATATAAATATGAAAATGTAACTAATCACGAATTTATTTTAGGCAATAATTTAGTCGATAAATTGTATATGTATATAATAAAAACAACAAATCAAGCGTGTGATATAAAAATAAATTATAAAACAACAAATTTAGAAAAATATGCAGTAATTGTTGGAATATCAGATTATCGTTATATATCTGATTTAGATTATTGCGACGAAGATGCGTCATCGTGGGTATCGTATTTACAAAAATTAGGGTATCAATGTATTGTTTTTGGCGACACCCATGTACAAAATTATTTACATTATGCAGAATTAGCAACCGAATCGAATGTTAGAAATACAATAAATAAAATTGGTAAAATATCGACTGAACAAACAAAATTTGTATTTTGTAGCTCAGGACATGGTGCGGGGGATGGCAATGGTTCAAGTTATTTGTGTATGTATGACTGTCAAAATAGTCCAAATGGTCAATATACTGATTTAGAATTTTCACGTGATATTCAAATGATACGAGGACAAAAATTTATATTTTTTGACAATTGTTATTCAGGAGGAATATTAGACAACCTTTTAGATATAGATAATTTATTTGCAACATCAACATGTAGTAAAAATGGTTTCGGATGGGATGTTAGTAAATATAAACATGGTGCATGGACATATTGTTTTTTAATAAAAACATTGTGTGAATATAATAAACTTGAACCATATGACATAAAAACTGCATTTAATGATGCCAAAACAATGTTTCCGCAAGTTACACAAATAACTGCAGAAGGGGATCAGCCAGAATATATAACTTCGTGTGAAACATTTTATTTATAAAAATTGAAAATATGATGCATAAAAATAAAAATAATATTTGACTATATTAAATTATAATGTCAAACATTGATGTAAACAAAAATACCACAAATACAATTACTGACACAAATACTAACACACAATGTAAATTCATGAATTGTATAACAATAACAAATAATGAATATTGTGATATACATAAATGTATGGTTAATGAATGTCAGAATGTTAAAACACTAAACACAATAAATTATTGGAATGATTATTCATATACAGATTATTGTAATCAGCATACATGTAATGATAAATATTGTTCAAAATTAAAAACAAATACATCTGAATGGTGTAAAGTACACAAATGTAAAAATATATCTTGTAATATTTTTGTGTCAAATTGTCCAAATCATCGTTGTAAAATAGCATATTGTAATAATGAACGTAAACATGATGAAAATTATTGCAGTCAACATAAATGTGCATACAATAATTGCAATGAATTAAAATATCATTGTATACAACACAAATGTACAATTGTAGCATGTTACAATTCAATTCAAAAAAATTTAAAATATTGTAACGAACATTTATGCAAAACTGAATTATGTTTTAGAAAAATAAAACATTTTAAGAAACAATGTAAATTATGTGAAATACATTCATGTATTTACAATGATTGTTTTAAAAAAAAAATATTAAATTCAAAATATTGTTATGATCATTATCAAATTGAAAATCTAATAGAAAATGAAACAAATATTCAAACAAATATTCAAACAGAAAATCAAATAAATATTCAAACAGAAAATCAAACAGAATTACTAACAGATATTCAGATAGAAATTAAACTCATACAAGAACAAGAACAAAAAAACAAACAAAAACACAAACAAAAACACAAATAAAAACACAAATAAAAACACAAACAAAAACACAAATAAAAACTAAATTAAAAGAATAAAAATAATTATAATAAATGAAAGATATTATAATAATTGGTGCGACAGGACTTGTAGGAAATACATTATTAAACATTTTAGAAAAAAACGAATTTGAAATAAATAATTTAATTTTAGTTGGGAATAAAAATATTGGCAACATAATTAAATTTCAAAAAAAAGATTACAAAATAATATCATTAGAATCAAGTTTACAGTTAAATTTAATAAACCCAATTATAATTTTTTGCACACAAACATTTGTTGTTAAACAAAATTATCAAAAATATTTAAATAAATTCCCTAATTGTTACGTCATTGATAATTCAAGTTATTTTAGACAGACATATTCAATAATTATTCCTCCATTAAATTTTCATTTATTACAAAATCAACATATAATTTCAAATCCAAATTGTGTAACCGCAGGATTAATGATGATGTTATATCCAATTAATAAAAACGATAAAATAACTAAAATACGCATAACTAGTTTTCAATCTGTAAGCGGATCAGGACACCTTGGACAAAAACAATTAATATCAGAACAGAATATGAATTATTCAAATAAGATTTATAAAAAACAGATTTATAATAATGTGATACCTGAAATTGGAGAAATAATGAATGATATTACAGAAGAAGAGCAAAAAATTATTTACGAATCAAAAAAAATATTAAATAATCAAGAAATTGATATTTATGCGACATGTGTTAGAATTCCCGTTATGAGTTGTCATTCAATTAGTTTAGAATTTAAAACTGTTAATAATATTTCTATTGATGAAATAAAACAAATCTTAGTTAATGTAAAAACAATTAAAATTACTGAAGAATTACCTGATTACAATTTAATTGTAAATACGCCGGATATAATAATAACAAGATTACGTAAACATAATAATAGTGTATTTGCGTTTATAAGTTTTGATAATTTATATAGAGGCGCCGCGTATAATGTTTACGAAATAATTAAATTACTTTTATAAAGCAAATAAAATTTAATATATTATCAATAATATATTAAATTTATACGATTATGACAAACAAAAAAAAATTGAAATTTAAATGACGGATAATAAAAAACAAATAAAATCATAAATAATTCTGCAAATGAATTGGAAAATACCAAATATAAATTTATTGATAGGTGAATATAATATTACGTTAGAAACAATAAAAAATGATGATATATTAGCAATGTTTGATTTAGACAATACATTAATAAAAACGAAATCGGGAAATGTATTTCCAAAGAATAAAGATGATTGGAAATATAATATGAATGTAGAAAAAAAAATAGAAGAATATATAACAAATCAAACAAAAATTATCATAATAACAAATCAAAAGAAAATAAAAACGGAAAAAAATATGATAGAGTTTAAACAAAAAATTGAGGATATATCAAATAAAATTTCAGAATTTATAATTTTTGTGTCACTTGGAGAAAGTAAATACAGGAAACCAATAACAGGAATTTTTGAAGAATATTTTATTGGTCATGATAAAAATAAAATGTTTTATTGTGGAGATGCATGTGGTCGTGCAAATGATTATAGTGACACTGATTTAAAATTTGCAAAAAATTGGAAAATAAATTTTTACACACCTGAACATATATTTGATAATAGTGAAAATAATTATGGTGAAATACAATATCCAAAATTTCCAAAAATACAACAAAAAAAATACAAATTAAAAAAATTAACAAATTTTATAATTTTAGTTGGTTATCCCGGATCAGGAAAAACCAACTTTGCACAAAATTATTTACAAGAATATATGTTAGTAAGTTATGATAAACAAAAAAACAAATTTAAAAAACATCTTGAAGAAATTGCAAAAACAGGACAAAAAATAGTTGTTGATAATACAAATTCGTCAAAAACAAACAGAAAAAAAATAATTAACATTGCGCAACAAAATAATTATGCGATAACGTGTATTCATATTAATACAAACAAAGAAATTGCAAAACATAACAATTATTACAGAATGTATAAATATAATCAAAAAATAATTCCAGAAATTGCATATAGAATATATAGTAAAAATTATGAAGAACCGAATTACGATGAAGGATATAAAAATATTGTTACATTAAAATTTAAATTAAATGAAAATATAAATCAAGCATATTTTACGTATTTATTTTAATTAAAAAATTAAAATAAATAAAACATTCACATACAGTATTGTTTTTATTATCATTATTTTATCATTATTTTTTTATCATCATTATTTTATTGTTTTAACACCATTTTTTATTTTATTTTATTTTATTTTATTTTTTAACATCACGATAAACGCCAATAGCGGTTTCAGTAATACCGGCACCGGACCCAGATATAATAATTGGATTTGTGGAATTATCTAAATTAATGATAACCATATTACAAGTTTGGTGTAAATTATAAAAAGGGTGTGTTGAATCAACAAACATAATATCAGTTGTAATAGAAATTAAATCATAAGATGCGACATAACAAATATGTTGTTTATTATCAATTGCAGTATTACGTAATTGGTCAAATTTAGAATTTAAGTTAGGTAAATTATTAAAAAAATCAGATATAGAATCGTGAGGGATACTATCCGCTAAATTATTAATTTGAATATCAGATAAATTTGATTTAGACCCCAAAAGCCTAGCTAAAATTAATATTTTTCTAGCAACATCAGAACCGGAAAGATCAGAATAAGGATTTGGTTCAGTGTAACCCAAATCATAAGCAGATTTAACAATTTCAGAAAAATTATCATTTGAATTAATTAATTGATGAAAAATAAAATTCAAGGTTCCGCTAAAAACACCAGTAATTTTATTTATTTTAGCATTTGTTTTTGTTAAATCATAAATAGTTTGTATAATAGGCAACCATGAACCACAAGTAGTTGTAAAAAAAAGTTTATGAAAAAAATATTGTTGTAACGTAGAAAATAAAGAGAAATCATCACTAAAACCAATTTTGTTAGCAGTAACAATTTTAATATTATGTTTTAACAAAATTGAATATATTTTAGGGATTTGTTCAGATGCTGTTAAATCTATAATTGTTTTATTAGCTGCTGGATAATTAATAATTTGATTAATAATAATATTAAAATCGGTGTATGGATAATTATTAATATCGTCAATATTAATATTATTATTATTATTAAAATAAGCGGATTTTGAATTTATGATTCCAGATATTTTTAATGTTGGATCATCATTAATATAATGAAATAATGTTTTAGCGATTTTACCAAAACCAATAAAAAAAATATGTGTAAGTTGTTGATTTAGAATAAAATATTGATGTAATTGGGTAATATAATTATTTGTTTGTTGTGAATTAACGACAAGATTAATACTTAAATCGTTGTTTGTGATATTATCATATTTAATAGAATTATGAAAATAATTAAAAAATGAAGCAAGTGTTGATTGCACATCTAATTGATTTTGTGTAATAATTGATATAACGGATTTATTATTAAAAATATCGATAAAGATTTCATTTTTTGAAAAAGAATGATGAATTGAATGAGAGACTAAATTTTGGTAAGTTTGATGAACGCAAAAATATATTTGAGATTCAGAAATAGAATATGAAATAAAATAAATGTTAATTTTAATTTGTGTTAAAACATTAATTAATTTATCAAATAAATCATTTGAATCTTTGAAAAGGATTGCTTTAATTTTAAATAAAGTTAAATTCTCTTGTGATGTGATAGCCAACACAGAATTATTAGATAATAATTGTTTATTAGAATTTGTAATTAAAGTTCCGGTATTTGAATAATTAAATGTATTACGAATTCGCAATGGAATATTGGCTTGCCGTGCTGGGTTTAAAGTTTTATGATATAAAACTTTTCCTCCATAAAATGCAATTTCATATGCATGATTATAAGTTAATGATGTTAAAAGTTGTGTATTTGAAATAAATTTTGGATTAGCAGTCATAATACCATCTACATCCGAATAAATTTCAATACTATTTGCATGTAATGCTTTACCAAAAATACTTGCTGTTAAATCACCTCCACCACGGCCCAATGTTGTAATTTGATTTTTTAGAGTTGACCCAATAAAACCAGGTAAAATAAACAAATCATAATTGAGACCTGTAAAATAATCATTAATTATTTTATAAGTTATGGTTAATTGTGCAGCATTACCATAATTATTATTAGTTTTAATTAATGATTGACTATTGATGTAAATACTTTTAACACATAATTCTTTATTAAAATATTCAAATAACATAATATTGGTTATAATTTCGCCGAATGATAATATAATATCTTGATGACGAAGACTTAAATTTGAAGTACATGAAATCATTTGAAATTCGCATAATAAATCTGTCATTAAACATAAAACATAATTTAAACAAATATTTAATTCATTTCCCAACTCAACAACAAAATTATAAATTTTATTAAATTCATAATGATAATCATGATTACTAACGGCTAAATGCGAAATTTTTAATAATAAATCAGTTAATCCACCAAAAGCAGAAAAAATAACACATAATTTATCAGTTTTTAATTGATTAATAATAATATTTTTAACTTGACAAATAGATTCAAAATTTTGAATTGAGGACCCTCCAAATTTTAATATTTTCATTATAATAATAAACCCTAATTATCTTTATATTACATTTTCAAATTAAAAATTAATTTTTAATTTGAAAACAAAACTCGCACTGGTGACGAGGTTGGAATACCATTCACACCGCGCAAAAAACGCGGATTACGCAAATCAGGAGACCAAACCGGCAATTTGTTACGAAATGGAGATCTTTGTTTTGCAAGAGGATTTATCTTGCGTACGGGTGAACGCAGCGGTGAATTTATTCCACATGCAGACAAACGCGATGGTGATCTTTTCCCACGTGCAGGCGAACGCGATGGTGATCTTTTCCCACATGACGACGATTTTGGTTTTTGTGGTGTCCTCTGTGTAGGAGAGATATATATGCCATCAGTGCAAACAAAACCACCCATATTTTCAAATTGATATTGCGCCATTAATAGACACTGATAATAATAATGTTAATAATTAGATTTATTAATATTATTATAATTTTCAATTTTTTTTAAAAATTATTATCTAAATTTTTAATTTTTTTTAAAAATCATAATCTAAATTTGTAATATTAAGTTGAACTTCATGATTATTTTTAACAGCTGCAGACAAACTGTATTCTGACACACGTTTTTCAAAGAAATTAGTTTTAGTATCAACAGAGATTAACTCCATCCAAGGAAATGGGTTATTAACGTTCCAATGTTTTGGATATCCTAATTGTGATAATAGACGGTCTGCCACAAAACAAATATATGTTGCCATAAGTTCTTGATTCATACCGATTAAACTACAAGGCAAACTGGCATTAATAAATTCAATTTCCAATTCAACAACCTCTTGAAAGATTTGTAATACAACATCATAAGAAATTTTATTTTGAATTAAATCTTGATAAACATGAATGCCAAACGCGGTATGAAGTCCTTCATCTCTAGAAATCAATTCGTTAGCAAAACTTAAACCTGGTAACAGACCTCTTTTTTTGAGCCAAAAAATTGCACAAAATGGGCCGCTAAACATAATACCTTCGACGCATGCAAATGCAATAATTTTTTGTGCCAAAGGCGCATCATTATTCATCCATTTAATAGCCCAATCAGCCATTTTTTTAATTGTAGGAATTTCTTGAACTGCTTGAAAGAGGCTATTTTTTAATTCTGGTTTAACAAGTGTATCAATCATTAAAGAATATGATTCGCTTTGTCCTGTAATAACGCCATTAAAAATACCCATATGTGTTTCTAATTCAGTAAAACAATATGTAGAATAAATTTCTGATAATTTAACAACATTTTTAATCCTAATTTTATTTGTTTCATTTTCTTTTTCTTTTTCTTTTTCTTTTTCTTTTTCTTTTTCTTTTTCATAAATTATTAGTTCCCAAAAAATTTTTAATCCGGTATCTTTTTGAGTAATATTAGCATAAAAATTGCCCATTGTTGAAACCATCAATACAACGTTTTGAAAAAAATAATAATTATCACCATATATTTTTTTTGAACAAAAATCATTACCAAATAAACCGGATAACCAGAATAATTTAGTTTGATTAGAGTAATTAATCGGGACAAAATATTTTGATTTATTTGTTTTAATTTGTAAATAATCTAAAATTAAATTTTGTTCCATATCATGGCAAATTATTATTTTACCATATCGTTGCCAATTAGATTCATGTTCAAGCATATGTAAAACATATTTTTTTTGTGATTCATAATTATTTGAACATAAAAGTCCATGAACAAATGGATTTAAAAAATAATCTTGATCATTAAGATTTAATTTTGGCAAATCAAAATCAATAATTTCCATATTTTGTGTTAATTTACATGTAAAAATCGGTTCCATCGAACCTTTAATCCACCATTTATGTTCGGGTGTTGCGTCGATATGCATGCCATTTGATAAGTTAACCCTATATAACTCTGAATTACCAGTAAATTTTATTGTTGTATTGCTAAATTTTTTACCATTCCATACATTAACTGATTTATCGACATAATCGCCAATTTTTAAATAACCATTATCGGTTAAAATTTGTGTATCGCCGCTAACACAATGTACTGTTTCAATAAACATTTGATGAGTATAGAATGCTCTAATTTCAGGAATTTGAATTGCCTCCATCATATTTTTCATTAAATTTTCATTAACAATACCATCAGAGGCTGCGAAAAAAGCCAAGATGTGATTAATAAAATGTTGTTCATCAGAAGTTAATTTTTGATAATGAATTTTGTCATCAGTAAAATTAATTTCTTCTGCAAACCAAGTTGAATTTTGTGCCTTTTTATATAATTCCCATGTTTTATGATATTGAATAGGAAATAAAACGAATCTTAAAGGATTTTCTTTTAAAATAGGTTCATCAATAATGTTACTCATTATTTATATAAATTATTTATTATGTTTTACATTTAAAATATAATAAAATCAATTTTAATTTATTTATACAATTGGCAATATAATATTTAGCCGTCCATTTAAATATTCGTTATGGTCGTAGGACGACCATAATGTTTCGCCAATTAAAAGTTTAGGTATAGAATCAACATTATATTTATTAAATAAATCTTGATATATATTACTTATTTCACAAGTTAAAATATAATCAAAAACAATACCAAGACGGTTTAATTCAGTTTTTTTAACGAATCCAAGTTGTTTTTCTTTTGGATCAATCATTGGATTAATACTTGTGAGTTGCTTATAATTATGATAAATAACCTTTCTATCAATTATTTTAATAATATTTGAATAATTTTCCATAATATATGAATTTAATTCATCATTTACATCATGACAAACACCATAAACTAAAAAAGTATTATAATAAATATCCATATGTGTTAATTGAATAATTTATATAAATGTTTATATAAATTATTTATTTTTCATTTTTATTTATTTTTTATTTATTTTTATTTATTTTTATTTATTTTTTTAGTTTATTGGTTATTGTTTGTTTGGCAATAGTTCGATTGCCATGAATGATAATTTATGTTTTTATCGGTTGTTTGGCAATAAAACTATTGCCAAGAATAATAATTTAGTTTGTTGTTATTGTTTGTTTGGCAATAGAACTATTGCAGGGTTGTTTTATTTATTGGCAACTTGTGCAACCAATATAACACATCATAGGTTCAATATTTTCTTGATTTGCAGCGTCATCTTGTACGTTATTAGTTTTATTTTCAGACGTGTTATTTGATTCACTTTGATTATTTAATTTATCTAATTTATTATCAGTTTTAACTTGAATAGTAAACTGTTGTGCGTTAACAACGGGTTTACGTCTTAAATAATACATACCTGTTTTTAGCCCGGATTTCCAACCATAAATATGGCATTTAGTAAGTAATTCGTAATTAGGTTCTGCGATAAATAAATTAAAGCTTTGTGATTGGTCAATAAAAGCGCCTCTTTGTGCGGACATATCAATATATTTTTTATTACTAATATCCCAAGCAGTTTTGTAAATTGCTTTTAAATTATCGGGTATATTTGTGATATTTGCGATTGAGCCACGATTTTCGATAATTTTATTTTTTAATTCTAAATTCCACAAACCCAAATTAATTAAATCTTGTTGCAAAAATTTATTAACAATCATAAAATTGCCGGATAATACACTTCTCGAATAAATATTTGATGTAATAGGTTCGAATGCTTCTGTATTGCCCATAATTTGTGCAGTACTTGCGGTTGGCATTAAACTTGTCAAGAGACTATTCGCTAAACCATGTACAATAATCATTTGTTTTAAAGAAGTCCAATCAAGTGTGCCAGATAATTTTGCGTTTGGCCACATATCAAACTGTAAAATTCCTTGTGAAGCAGGACTACCATAGAAACTACTATATGCGCCGAGATGGGTATTATTTAAATTTAAATCCAAAAACTGAAGTTCAAAAATATGAATTTGTGCATCAATAATATTATTTTGAATAACAGAATTGGAAAAATATTTAGAAATTTCTTGTTGATGATTTTTATATGTTATATTATTATGTAAATTTGAGTTAGCAACACTAATTAATTCGTTATCATGACAATTTTCTTTATAATTTTGTTGTTTAAACCAAATATGCATCATTTCAGATGAAATTAATTTAATTTTATCAATGTCATGTTCGGATAAATTATTAAATAATTTGATTAACACATTACGTCTTTGTTGTGATATCTTACAGCTTGCTGTTAAAGCGCCGTATAATATAGTTTCAAAAATTTGTATATTGGTTGCTTGTGCAGTTTCGGATTCATATGGCAACCTTAATTTAAAAAATGTTTCTGCTAATCCTTGAACACCAATTGCGATGGGTCTATGTTTTAAGTTTGACTGCATTGCTTCTTTACAAGTATAAAAATTTTGATTAATAATATTATTCATGTTTTTAACAATAATATCAGTAATTTGTTGTAATAAGTCATAATTAAAACGCATATTACCATCAACAAAACGGGATAAAGATAAATTAGCCAAATTACAAATAGCAAATTCATCGGGATTACTATATTGAGTTATTTCAGCACAATTACCTGCCAATACACCATTAAATATGCCTTTATTACGAAGTGGTTCTGTGAAACAATATGTTGTTACTAATTCGGGCAAATGAACAATATCTGTTACAACAATATTATCGTGAACATCAATATTATTTAAATTATATGTTGTGTAATTAATAATTCTATCACCAATTTTTAAATCATTAGTGCGGACACATATTTCAGTTTCATTAGAATTATCAAATGATTTATCACAAAGATTATTATTATTATAATCAATACTTGATTGATGTTTTTGTTGTTTAATATAAAATAAATGATATGGAGTTGCATCGATATAACGATTATTGGAGAAACAAATTCGAATTACTTTTTGATTAACGCCTGTTTTTTTAACAAAAACATCACTCCATTCATATCCATTCCAAATAGTAACAACACGTTCATTTAAATCTTGAATTTGTATTTCGCCATTAATAGTTAAAATATGTGTATCTGCCGCGACACACAAATTACTACTACGGATGGTGCCAATATTTTTTTGATTTGATTTATGATTAATATGGTCTTTATAAAGCATATAAGGCATGCTAGATTCTAATTGTGAATCTAATATATGATACCATAATTTAATGATAGGAACTTGAGATTTATATTTGCCTTGTTTTTCATAATTTAAATATAATGTATCAAATTTATCACCATAAACATCTGCAAGACCAGGACATTCTGCAGGACAAAATAGACTCCACATAATAGTTTTATCGTTAGTTTCTAAAGCGCTTATAACACGTTGCATAAATAGGTCAGGGATATACAGCGCGTAAAATAAGTCTCTAGCACGGTCTTCTTCTTTACCAACAATGCGTTTAAGTTGTAAAAAGTCCCAAATATCTGCATGCCATGGTTCGATATAACAAGCGACACTACCGCGTCTTAAACCACCTTGATTAACATGACGTGCGAATTCATTAAAAACTTTTAGTAAAGGTACGATACCCCCACTTTCACCTTGAGTTGATTTAATGATACTACCTTGTGCGCGAATTTTAGAAAACCAAATGCCGATTCCGCCTGCCCATTTAGAAATGTGTGCGGATTTATTTAGAATTTTATACATCGACTGCAATGAATCATCGATTCCAAGCAAAAAACAGCTGGAATATTGATTAAATTTATGACCTGAATTAAATAACGTTGGTGTTGCGTGAGTAAAATAAAAATTTTGCATATATTTATAACAAGTAATAGCGTCATTAATATTATTACGATTTATATCAAGTGCGACCCTCATAAACATATGTTGAGGTCGTTCGTAAATGCCTTGAAATTTGGCCAAATAACTTTTTTCCAATGTTTTATAACCAAAATATGTTAAATATGTATAATCTAATATATGTGATTCAGATACTATTTTATTTAAAATATCAGAATGTTGATTGACGGTGTTGATAAAAGTGTCAGACATATTATTATTATTTGTCAAAAAGTTCATCATATCAGAAAATTTTTCATATTTTTTATTATTTTTATGATTATTTGAAATAATAATTCGCGCAGCTAAAACATCATAATCCGGATGTTCAGAAATACGATATGCAGAAATTTCAGCAGCATATTCATCAAGTTGACTTGTTGAAATATTATTTTTAATTTGAGAACACACATCTTTAGCAATTTCAATTGCATCAATATTTAATTTTTTACCAATTTGATTTTCGTATTCAACCCCATCAATTAAATATTGAATTCTTGTTGAAATTTTATCAAAACTGATTTTTTGAGTGTCACCATTACGTTTAATAACCTGCATTTTAATATGTGTAAAATAATCATAAATAATATTTAAATAAATAAAAATCAATTTTTTTATCCCCCATTTAAATAAAAAAATAAAATTGAATACAAAATAATAAATACAATAATAAATATAATAATAAATACAATAAATATTAACAACAATAATGATAATGAATGTAATAAATAAAATAATAACAATAATAAAAATTATGACAGAATTTATTAATGATAATTGGATATTAAGCCCTCATTATATTATTTTAAATTGCATTGTAATAATAACAAGTATTATAATATTATATGATATACCAATAATATTATCATTTTTTTTATTATTGTTATATACATGTTCATTTGCAATTTTAACAATATTAACATATTATAATTACAAATCATATTGTCATTTGTACAAATATTTAATTTTATCAAAAAAATATAATTATGGGGAATTACAATATAATTTTTCAAAATATTGTTGGAGACAACAATTATATCTTGCTTCAAAAAAAGCAGGTTTTGAAAAAGAATATTTGATTCATTTTAATTATTATAAATATTGTAATTCAATTTCAATATTAAAAACACAATTTTTACATGTTATTTTATTTATATTTATTTATGCAATATTTATTTTTAATTTAATGTTATCGTTTATTACATTTTTCATTACAACATTTTTACAATAAATAAATTTTATATTTTTTTATAAAATTTATTTGTTTATTTTTTATTTTTTATTTTTTATTTTTTTATAAAAAAAATAAATTTAATCATTAAAATTAATTTGATGATTTAATATTAAATTGACAATGTCATAATTATTATTATTATAATCTTGAGGTAATAATCCTAAATTATCTTTAATTGAAATATCCGCGTTAGATTTTAGCAATAAATGAATAATTAATAAATTATTTTGGATTATTGCGCGATGCAACGCGGTTAATCCACAATTATCTTGTAAATTAACATTAACACCAGATTTAATTAATATTTTACAAATTTCTAAATCATTATTGTCAATTGCCCACATTAATGCTGTATCTCCTATATCATTTTGATAATCACCATTAATACCTAATTCAATTATTTTATTAATGATAAATAAATCGCCTCTGTCAACTGCGAGATGCAATGCAGAACTTTGATTTGGTGTTAAGATATTTATATTATTGCAAATATCAATTTGTTTTATAACTTCTAAATTATTATCATACAATATGCTACTATGCAACATATTCATTGATAATAATAAAAATATATATATTTAAATATGTTTTGTTTAACTTTTTTAGTTAATTAATAAACTTGGCAAAGGACCATTGCCAAGTTTCGCAATATAAACAATATATACAAATAATTAATTTATTTGGCAATGGACCATTGCCAAGTTTTGCAATATAAACAATATATACAAATAATTAATTTATTTGGCAAAGGACCATTGCCATGTTTCACAATAAAAACAATATATACAAATAATTAATAAACTTGGCAAAGGACCATTGCCAAGTTTCGCAATATAAACAATATATACAAATAATTAATTTATTTGGCAATG